>Ga0194132_10000017_pt1 | contig 256320 bp, 240 predicted proteins | sample TA2KigOf80mmetaG_FD_148612 | JGI IMG/M metagenome (GOLD analysis project Ga0194132, IMG submission 148612) | Freshwater microbial communities from Lake Tanganyika, Tanzania - TA2015054 Kigoma Offshore 80m | ecosystem: Environmental > Aquatic > Freshwater > Lake | place: Tanzania: Lake...
TGCCTCCTGCTCGCGTATGCCATCCCTATCCTCTGCGGCGGCTTGGCGTCATTACCTAAGGCAAGAGCCGGATGCGGGAAATCCGCTCGTCCGGATCTGTGGAGGGGGGCATGGGCAACCATGATTCTTACTCCGACTCTTCCATGGCGTCTGAACGAGTTGGGACCAGCTGGAACTGTCATGTGGGCGATGCAGCCCAGCGACCCAAGACGCGATTCGGCGGCTGGGCGTCGTGCGAACTGGCGAAGGAGGCGGTTCTGGGTCTTGGGACAGTCCTGAGACGAGACTGGCGACTGCTACCGTGGCAGCGAGGGGACTTGATGGAGCGGGCTACGGGGATCGAACCCGTCTAACTGGCTTGGGAAGCCAGGGCATTACCACTATGCTAAGCCCGCTCGGTGAATGGACGTCTCCTGAAGACTGTATCGTCCAGGCTCGAAATCTTCAATTGCAAATCTGCAATCGTCAACTCCTGATTAGCCCGAGCACCTCGTCGCGCCTAGTGGCCATTTGCTCAGGCGTTGTCGCCTCGAGGTTGAGGCGGAGCAGTGGCTCGGTGTTCGACGCCCGGACGTTGAAGTGCCAGTCCGGATACTCGATCGAGAGGCCGTCGAGTCGGTATTGTGTGGCGTCGGGGTAGGCGGCCCCTATCTGCTCCAGCTTGGGCGGGACCGCGGCCATGCTCGACAGTGTCGTGTTGATCTCGCCGCTGATGAAGTACTTCGCGCGGAGCGGCTCGAGGAGATCGCGCAAGCTCTTGCCCTTCTTCGACATCAACTCGAGGATGAGCAACGCCGGAATGAAGCCGTTGTCGGCGTAGAAGTTGTCTCGGAAGTAGTAGTGCCCGGTGACCTCGCCGCCGAAGATCGCGTTGGTCTCGCGCATCCGTCGCTTGAAGAACGCGTGACCGACGCGATTCATGAGCGACGTCCCGCCGTACTGGGCGACGACATCGCGGACCGCATAGCTGGCCCGCAGGTCGTAAATGATGGTCGAGCCGGGGTGCTTCAAGAGAAACGCCTCAGCGAGGAGGGCTGTCACGAAGTCGCCCGACACGAACTCTCCAGTGCCGTCGATGAAGAAGCAGCGGTCGGCGTCGCCATCCCACGCAATCCCGATATCAGCCCTCTCGGCGAGCACGCCCTCGGTGATGTCAACCCGATTCTCCTCGATGAGCGGGTTCGCCTCGTGGTTCGGAAACCGTCCATCGATCTCGAAGCAGAGCCGTGTCGTCTTGCAGGGCAGTCGGTCGAAGAGGAGTGGCCCGATCAGGCCACCCATACCGCTGCCGGCGTCGAGGACCACCGTGAACGGCCGAATCACGGACGGATCAATGAACGACATCACGTGCTCGACGTACGGCTCGACGACGTCACTCTTGCTCACGGTACCGCGCGTCGCGGCCGCCTTCGGCAGACCGCCATTGGCGATCATGTCGCGTATGTCGCCGATACCGGCGTCGCCAGACAGCGGGAACGCGTGCTGCCGCACCATTTTCATGCCGTTGTACTGCTTCGGATTGTGTGACGCGGTGACCTGGACCCCGCCATCCAGTCCGTCCTTCGCGACGCCGAAGTACAGGACATCGGTCGGGATCATCCCGAAGTCGACGACATCCGCGCCCATGCTGGTCGCGCCCTCGATGAACGCCGATGCCAGGCTGGGCGAGGATAGGCGCATATCACGTCCGACGCCGATCCGTTTCGCCTGAAGATAGGTCACGAACGCGGCGCCGATGGCTCGCGCGCCGTCCTCGTGCACTTGATCGGGATACGTGCCGCGAACGTCGTAGGCCTTGAAGATCTCTGGATTCAGTGTCATCGAATGTTCCTACACCCGGCTGTAGTCGGTGATCGTCGACTTGTCGCCGAGAATCACGCCGGCGTCGACGACGGCATTGCGACCGACGTGGCACTGCCGCCCGAGGACCGACCGCCGCACCTCGGCCTCCGCGCCGATCCGCGTGCCCGACCAGACGACGGCCTGATCGATGACCGCGCGCTCCTCCACATGACACTGCCGGCCGATGACGCTGTAGCGGCCGATGCGGGCGCCAGCCTTCACGACGGCGCCGTCATCGATGAAGCACGGACCCTCGAGCATCACGCCCTCGTCGACCTTGGCCTTGCGCGACACATACGGGCGATTGGCCTCGCCGTCGAAGGGTGGGGTGCGATACCGCTGTTCCATGATGTCGCGGTGGACCTGCAGGTACTTCTCTGGGGTCCCGATGTCGATCCAGTAGCCGCGATGGATCACCGCGATGAATGTCTCACGTCGCTCGATGAGCGATGGGAAGAAGCTGCGCTCGATCGACCAGGGCGTGTCCTTGGGGATGCGATCGAAGGTATCCGGTTCGAGAACGTAAATCCCCGCGTTGATGGTATCGCACGTGATCTCTTCCGGCTTCGGTTTCTCGAGAAACCGCCGGATGTTCCCGTCCTCGTCGGTTTCCACGAGGCCGTACGCCGACGGATTCTCGACCGGCGTGAGCACGATGGTGGCCTTGGCTCTTCGCTCGCGGTGCCGCGCGATCACCGCCGCGAGATCAATATTCGTCAGGACATCACCGTTGAAGACGACGATCGAATCGTGCAGCGACTCGCCGGCGTAGCGAACCGCGCCCGCGGTCCCGAGCGGCGCGGGTTCGACCACGTAGCGGATGCTCATCCCCGACTCGCTTCCGTCGCCGAAGATCTCCTCGATCCGCCGGGGCTGGTAATTGAGGCTGAGGATGACCTCGTCTATCTCGGGTACGTGCTTGAGAAGGTCGAGCTGGTAGTGGAGAAACGGTCGTTCGAGAATCGGAACGATGGGCTTGGGTGTGTGCAACGTCAGCGGTCTGAGGCGCGTGCCTTTGCCCCCTGCGAGGAGGATCGCTTTCATACGAAACAAGGATGTTATCATGGCGCTCGACACGGTCATGCCTTATGAACCTCCCGAATTCGCTGACGCTCACGCGCATATTCCTCGTGCCGCTGTTGGTGGTCGTGTTGCTGACGAAGTTCGAGGGTCGCGCGATCTTTGGTGTGAGTGAGGAACTGGTGGGCGCCGCGATCTTCGCGATTGCATCGGTCACCGATTGGCTGGACGGCTTTGTCGCGCGTCGTCGGAAGCAAGTGACGCCGTTCGGGCAAATCATCGATCCGCTCGCCGACAAGCTGCTCACGTCCGCCGCGTTCATCTCGCTCGTCCAGCGCGACCTCGCGCCAGCCTGGATGGTGGCCGTGATCATCGGCCGGGAGTTCGCGGTCACCGCACTGCGGAGTCTGTTCTTCTCCCGAGGCACGCCTATTCCGGCCTCACCGCTGGGAAAGATCAAGATGGTGGCGCAGGTCGTCGCCATCCTTGCGCTCATCTTGGGCGACCGTCACCTCGGGAACTTTCTCGTGATCGGGCATGCCGCGCTGTGGGTCGTGCTCGTCACGGCCCTCCTATCGGCTGCGGATTACTTCCGTCGCTTCAACGTGGCGCAACCGGCGCGCGCCGGCGTCACCGACATCGCCGTGGCGCGCGAGCAGCGCCGCGGACGACGGGCTGTCTAGCCGGCGAAGAGAGCTGACAGCCGAGAGCGGAAGCCAGAGATCTGAAGGCGTCGTGCGCCAGGCCGGATCGCGGCCTGGATCGATCAACGCGGGGAAACGACCGGTGTGCCGGCGGCGCTCTGGCCACCCTCGCCGACCGGCGTGGCTGCCGGGGTCGCGGGCGGCGCCGGTGTGTGGGCTGGCGCAGTCCCAGACGTGGCAACGGCCGGCGCAGCCGCGCCGGCGGCGGGTTTCGAGGCTGGCAGTTTGGCGTTCCCGGCATTGGCCGATTTCAGCGTCTCAATCCGCTTATGCGTATCCTCGAGGTGCTCGCTCTGCTGGAACTCGGCCACGAGCCTCTCGAAGTAAGGGAGCGCTTCCGCCGGCCGCCCTACCTTCACGAGTGCTTCGCCGAGGTAGAAGTACGCCCCGTCGCGCGTCGTGTATTCGGGGTCGGTCTTGATCAACGTGCTGAGCCGATCGATCGCGCCTGGGAACCACCGCTGGCGGTAGTAGAACACGCCGACCTGGTAGTCAGCTTCACTCAACCGATCCTTGGCCTCGCGCAGCTTTGCCTTCACTTCAGGCATCAGCTGGCTGTTCGGGTACCGTGCCACCAGGATCTGCAGCTCGCGGATCGTGTCCCGCGTCTCGGTCTGGTCGCGCTGGGGTGCACGCATCTGACGGAAGTACGTCATCGCGATCTTGTACTGCGCGTAGTCCGCGCGCGGATTCGTGGGGTAAAACGAGAGGAACTCCCGGAACTCGTTCTGCGCCAGGACCAGGGCCTCGGTATTTCCTTCGCCAAGGTAGGTATCGCCGATCGCCAGCTTGGCGTCGGGCCGGTGCGGGCTTTGGGTGTATGTCTCGGTGAGCTGCTTGAAGAACTCACGCGCGGTCAGCCACTTCTTCTCCTTGAGAAGGGCATTGCCCCGCTCGAAGAGGAACTGATCGGGCTGCATCGTGCCGGGGGGCACGGCGCCTCGCCCCTTGGCTGCGCACGCCCCGAGCATCAGGACGAGCGCCAACAGCAGCAATCGCTCGAATCCTGGCGCGCGACGCCGGCCGGTCACGAGATACTGAGAAGCCATCGATGCTCGGCGGTCAACCCTTCTTCGAGCCCCACTGTCGGGGTGAACCCCAGTTCCGCTTTGGCGCGAGCCGTGTCGGCGAACGTGTGCCGCATATCACCCTTCTGCGGTGGCTGACGATCGATGACCGGCTCGCGTCCGGTCACACGGCCGATCATCCGCAGGACCTCATTCACGGTCACCCGTGAACCCCCTCCAATATTGTATACGCCGCCGGGGAGCCCTCGCGTGGCGGCCTGGACGTTTGCCTCAACCGCGTCATCTACGTAAGTGAAGTCGCGGGTCTGCTCGCCGTCCCCGTACAGCGGAATGGCCTCGCCGCGATGGACGGCGCGGAGGAACTTGTGAAACCCCATGTCCGGACGCTGACGCGGCCCATAGACCGTGAAGTAGCGCAACGAGGCGGTGGGCACCTTGAAGTTGTGCCAGTAGAGCAGGCACAACTGCTCGGCGGCCAGCTTCGTCACGCCATACGGCGAGAGCGGCTGAGGCAGCGCATCCTCCCGCATCGGCAGCGGGACATCGTCTCCATAGACCGACGAGCTCGATGAGTACACGAGACGTTCGATCGGCCGGCCGACGCACGCTTCCAGGAGCACTAGGGTGGCCTCGATGTTGTTCTCCGTATAGACGCGAAAGTCGCGCCCCCAGCTCTTCCGAACGCCGGCCTGCGCCGCGAGGTGAAACACGTGCGAGCGGTCGGCTAGGAGGTCGGCGAGCGGGGCCGCCTGGATCGTCGACTCGATGAACCGAAACCGGCCCTCGGCCTGGAGCCGCTCGAGGTTGCGTTCCTTGTCGGCACGCGAGTAGTAGTCCGTGAAGCAGTCGAGGCCCACCACGTCGACGCCGTCGCGAACCAACCGTTCGGCGAGCGTGGACCCAATGAAACCGGCCACGCCGGTGACCAGCGCCTTCACTCGGGTTCCCCTTCCACGTCCGCCGCGGCGAACATCTCCCGGGCGCGGGCCGGCAGTCGGCGAGGCCGCCCCGTCGCATCCAGCGTTGCGTGTTCGGTGTGTCCTTCGGCGAGCACCGCACCATCCGCGGCGCGCGTCACGCGATACTCGAACCGGACGCGGATCGGCGAGACCAAGGCGCCTGCGGCGTGAACGTCGAGCTCGTCATCGTAGCGCGCAGACTCGAGATACTCGCAGTGCGCTTCGATCGCGGGGAGCGTGAAACCGGCTTCTTCCATGTCGCGGTACGTCCAGCCGGCCCTGCGCAGCAGATCCGTGCGCGCGACCTCGAACCAGACGAAGTAGTTGGCATAGTAGACCACACCCATCTGGTCGGTTTCCGCGTAACGCACGCGGAGGCGTGAGGTCGATCGAGGTCCGGTCACTGTGGTGCGACGAGCGCGGCGTTCGCCTTCTCGCGCAGCTGCCGAGTGGCCTGCTCGGGCGTGCCTCCGCTGAACACCGCGTGGCCGGCCACCAGGATCCGCGCGCCCGCGGCCACCACCTGAGGCGCCGTCGTGAGGTCAATCCCGCCGTCGATCTCGATGAGCGCATCACGGTTGCCGGCCGCGTCCAGCAGCGCCCGGACCTCGGCCACCTTGCGCGTGCTGCGGGGGATGAACTGCTGGCCGCCGAATCCAGGGTTGACGGACATCACGAGCACGAAGTCGACGTCCCCGGCGACCTGTTCCAACGCGCTCACCGGCGTCGACGGATTCAAAACGACGCCCGCCTTGACGGACAAGGCCTTGAGTGCCTGAAGCGTCCGGTGCAGGTGCGGGAGCACCTCGACGTGCACGGAGATCATCGACGCGCCGGCACTTGCGAAGGCCTCGATGTAGCGGTCCGGATCCGCGATCATCAGGTGCACGTCGAGCGGAACCTTCGCCACCCTCCTCAGAGACTTGACGACAGGCGGTCCGATCGTGATGTTGGGCACGAAGTGCCCGTCCATCACGTCGACGTGAATGAAGTCCGCGCCACCCCGTTCGACCGCGGCCACGGCGGCGCCGAGCGCCGCGAAGTCGGCCGAGAGGATCGACGGCGCGATCTGCACGCTCATCGGCTGACCTCGAGCGACACGGGCTCGCCGGCGTCGATCTGGAATCCACCCTGCGGGCTCTGCCGGACGACGAAGCCCGCCGGAATTCCCGGATACGGCGTGGACCCGACGACGGTCACGCGGAAACCCTGCTCTCGTAGGAGTGCGGCTGCGCGCTCGCCGTCGACGCCGATCAGATCGGGCATCACGTAGCTGATACCCTGTTGGCCGCGATTGACGAGCAGCCTCACATTCGAGGCGCCGGCCTTGGCCGCCGGATCCTGCGCGACCACGACGTCTGACGCATACGCCGCCGAGCGAATTTCGGCCACCCCGCTCAACTCGAGCCCCTCTTCGACGAGCCGCGCCTGGGCGGCGCGTTCGGTTTCGCCCTCGAGCAACGGAACGGTCGCCGAACGGGGACCGGCGCTCAGCCACACCCGCACGCTCCGTTGTCGACGCGTGGTGACCCCCGGCGCTGGCTCCTGGCCCAACACGTGTCCCGCTGGAACCTTGGCGTCCGGACGCCGCTGGTCGTCGACCCGGACAGTGAGGCCTCGTTGGTTCGCCAACGCGGTGGCCTGGTTCGGCAGTCGATTCAGGAGATCCGGGACCTCGACTTCACGGGCGCGGATCGCCACCCGCATCGAGATGAGCGTGAACAGCACGAAGGTCGCGGCCAACGCACCCAGCAGGACGAAGAACTTGCCCGCGCTCCAGACACGGGTCGTGAAGGCCATGTGCACAGAAGCGTACTACACTAAGCGGGGCGCTGCCCGACCCCCAACTCCGCGCCGATCGACGCGAGTTCAGGCGCGGAGGGACGTCGAAAGATGATCCCAAAGAACGCGTCGAGCCCATGACGCGGCGGTGATGTGCGCAGCGCGCCGTCGGCATCGAACAGCACGGGAGCCAGCGCGCTGTGCGCCGCGCGGGCGTCCAGGCGAGCAAATGCGTGCTGCGCGGCGAACGTCGCTGCCACCTCCTCGTTTTCCTCCGGCTCGCTCGAGCATGTGGCGTACACGAGCCGTCCCTCCGGCGCGACCACGGCAGCGGCGTTCGCCAGCATCGTCTGCTGTGCGCGGGCGAGCACCAACAAATCGCTCGGCTGCCGTCGCCATTTGATATCCGGATCCCGACGCAACGTGCCGAGCCCGGAGCAGGGGGCATCGACCACGACGCACTCGAAGACGGGTGCGAATGGCAGTGGCCGTTGCAGGTCGGCCCGCACCACGCGTACGTGGTCCGCGCCAGCGGATTCCAGGGTCCGACGAAGCAGGGCGACGCGATGCTCGCGTACGTCGCATGCCACGAGCAGGTCACCGGCACGGCGACGCTTCGGCAGACCAGCACCGGTCACCAGTTGCGCTGCAGCGAGCGCGGTCGTCCTGCCCCCGGGTGATGCGCACGTGTCGAGCACGCGGCGCCCAGGATCGGGTCCGGCCAGCAGAGGCACGAGCTGCGAGGCTTCGTCCTGCACCACGAAGAGCCCGTGGAGCCGATCGAGCGCTTCGAGTTGAGCCCGATCGCCGCGAGGCAGATGCAGGCAGTCGGGACCGAACCGACCGCGCTCGGCCTGTATGCCGAGGTCGGCCAACTGTGCCTGGAGCGTGGTCACCGTTGTTCGGATCGTGTTCGCCCGGATCGTGAGCCCCGGCGGCGTGTTGTTGTAGGCGAGCCACCGCTCCGTCGCCTCGAATCCAATCCGATCCAGCCAACGCTCGACCAGCCATCGTGGGTGCGACAGCGTCGTCGCGAGGTACGCCAGCACCGCCTCACGATCCGCGGGGTCGGCTGGCTTCTGCGGAAGCGGCAGCGCGCGTCGACGCCTCGACAGCGTCCGCAGGACCGCGTTGACGAAGCCGCGCGCACTCTGCTTGCCGGCTCGCGCCACGAGGTTCACGGCATCGTCCACGACCGCGGCGGCCGGCACTCGCGTGAGGTGGAGTAGCTGGTAGGCGCTGAGCCGCAGGATCTCCAGGACTTCGGGATCGAGCCGCTCAATGGGACGCTTGGCGAAGATGCCGATCAGGTGATCCAGCGCCGCCCGCCACCGCTGAACGCCGGAAACGATGTCAGTCGTGAGCGCGCGGTCTCGCGGGTCGGCCAGGTGCGCACGGGCAAGCTCGATCTCGGTCCCGAGGTCGCCCCCGCCAGACGAAAGCGCCCGCAAGCACTGGAACGCCGCCACCCGAGCGGGCGCGATCATGGCGCCGACGTGAATCGATCACCGGCGATGATGCGGTGACCGGACAAGAACTCGCGCGTGCGCATCGGTCGCTTCCCTTCGGCCTGAAGCTCGAGCACGTTGATGACTCCAGCCCCCGTCGAGACACGCAGCGTGTCACCTTTGGCTTCGAGAATCGTCCCGGGAGGCGTGACAGGTGAGCCCTCCGCGCCATCTTCGGCCGATGAACGGAGCAGGATCAGCCGCTGACCGTTCAGATACGAGTACGCGTGCGGCCAGGGATGCATCCCGCGAACCAGGTCATGCACGCGGTGAGCGGATTGTGTCCAAACGACGAGGCCGTCCTCTTTGGTCAGGCGATGTGCGTAGGTAGCGAGATGGTCGTTCTGCGGTACCTCTTCAATCGGACCGGCCGCCAGACGGTCCACGGTCTGCGCGAGGAGCAAGCCGCCCAATCGCGCTAGATCGCGTTCAACGTCGTCAGCCGTTTCGTCTGGGCCGATGGGTCGATGGGCCGTTGCCAACATCGCTCCGGCATCAAGAGCTCTCACCACGCGCATGATCGTGATGCCGGTTTCAGATTCTCCGGCCGCGACCGCACGCTGAATCGGCGCCGCACCCCGATACCTCGGCAGCAGTGAGGCATGAACGTTGATCATGCCGAGGCGTGGAGTTGAAAGCACCGCCTCGGTGAGGATCTTGCCGTACGCCGCGACGACCCCCAGATCCGTGCGAAGCTCGGCAAGCTGAGTCAGGAATGCAGGGTCCTTAATCGAGGTCGGTTGAAGGACATGCAGACTCGCTTGCAGCGCGCGCGCCTTGACAGCGCCCTCGACGACATTCTGTCCGCGGCCGCGTGGCCGATCCGGTTGCGTGACGACCCCGACGACGGGATGGCGAGAGGAGAGAAGCGCCTCGAGCGTCGGGACGGCGAATGCCGGCGTGCCGAAGAAGACGATCCGGAGGGGGCCGGCCGCTACCATTTCCCCGCGCGGGTGAGCTTTCGGATCTTCGTCACGATGAGATCGCGCTTGATGCCGCGCAGCCGATCGACGAAGAGCGTGCCGTCCAAGTGATCCATCTCGTGCTGGAAAGCGCGGGCGAGCAGCTCGGTTCCCTCTTTCTCGAACGACTCGCCGTGGCGATTGAGTGCTTTGACGACGGCACGGGCCGGCCGCACGACCGTGGCGTTGAAGCCCGGCACGCTCAGACAGCCCTCTTCCTCGAGCTGCATGCCGTCACGCTCGACGAACTCGGGATTGACGAACGTCATGAGTCCATCGCGCTCGCGGCCGACGGAGAGATCCACGACGAAGATCCGCACTGACACGCCGACCTGAGGTGCCGCCAGACCCACGCCTGGGGCAGCGTACATCGTCTCGATCATGTCGTCGATGAGCCGCTCGATGTCTGGTGTGATGGCTGCGACCGGCTCGGCCCTCTGATGCAGGGGCGCTTCGCCGTACTTGAGGATCGGACGAATCACGACGCGCTAGGCCTTCACCCGGAAGCGGCTGTCGGTTCGTGCCTGGCACGCCGTGCAGTTCGCGACGAACTCCTCGAGGGAATCGCCGCCGAATTTCTCGAGCGCCGCCTCGGCCAACACGATGGCGACCATGGCTTCGCCGACCACAGCTGCGGCGGAGACCGCACAGACGTCGCTGCGCTCGATTGCCGCAGGACTCTCTCGCATCGTCGTCACGTCGACCGATCGGAGCGGTTTCATGAGGGTCGCGATCGGCTTCATGTACCCTCGCACGCGGAGGTCCTCGCCGTTAGTGATGCCGCCCTCGAGGCCGCCGGCGTTGTTCGTGGGCCGCTTGACACCCAAGGGCGGGCCAGGAGGAGCGTCGAGCGGCAGAATCTCGTCGTGGATCTTCGACCCAGGGAGCCCCGCGACTTCTGGTCCGCGGCCGATGCCCACCGCCTTGATCGCCTGAATCGACATGAGCGCCTGGCCCAATCGACCGTCGAGCTTGCGGTCCCACTGCACGTGGCTGCCAAGGCCAGGGCGTACGCCGTGAGCGATCACCTCAAAGCAGCCGCCGACGGTGTCGCCCGCTTCGCGCGCGGCGTCGATGGCGCGCATCATCGCCCGTTCCACTTCAGGGTCCACGCAGTGCAGCGGTGAATCCTCCGCGATCGCGCGGGCCCGCTCGTAGGTGACGGCGAGCGGATCGCCAATCGACGCGGCGCCGATTGTCACGACATGGCTGACGATGTCGGTGCCGACCGCGAGGAGTAGTTGGCGGGCGACGGCTCCCACCGCCACTCGCGCGGCCGTCTCACGTGCGCTCGCCCGTTCGAGGATGTTGCGGATGTCGGGCGACCCGTACTTGGCGATGCCCGCCAGGTCCGCGTGCCCTGGACGAGGGCGTGTCACGGCGGGTCGGTCAGTACCCGGTACCTCGGGCGGTGCCACGCCCTCGATCGCCATCGTCCGACGCCAATTCTCCCAGTCCTTGTTGGCGATCATCATCGTGATGGGTGCCCCCGTCGTCACGCCGTGACGGACGCCGCTCACAAACTGCGCGCGGTCGGACTCGATGGCCATGCGTCGGCCACGGCCGTATCCCAGCTGCCGCCGCCGAAGCTCGCGATCGATCGCTGCGAAATCGATCGTGAGACCGGCGGGGATGCCTTCCAGGATGGTGACGAGCGAGGGGCCGTGGGACTCACCAGCAGTCAGAAAACGCAGCATCGACGCTCGATTCTATCCGAAAAAAATGCGATCTCCGGTCCGCGCTCGGCCCTTTTCCGAGTCATCGCCTCGGTCCCGCTTCTTGCACCGGTCAGGAGCGCGAGGTGCGCGTGGAGCTGTTTGCCGATCGATTCATCGTAACGGACGTGGAGGCGGAGCGACGAACGGCGCCAGCAGCGCCCGGTGTACCGGGCCCGACCATGCGACGCGCGATCGATGTGTCGTGCGGCGAGCTCATCACACTCGTGCATTCCAGCGAGGGAGAACCGAGCGAGCAGCTGCGATGGTCGTTGCGCTGCGGTCGTTTTGCCAGCATCCACCATCCGCACGTGTCGATGCTCATCGATTTCGGTCTCATCGAAGAGGGGCGTCGATTCGAGGCTTGGCGGGGCGTCGACCCGTGGAACGGCGACCCGCGGGAGGCCGAGCGCGCACGCGATCGCACGACGACGTACTTGAGTGCAAGCGATCTGACGCCCTGTGGCCCCGACGCACGCGTGGTGCGATGGCGCGGTCGCGCCGTTGTCATCCCGAACGCGAGCGCGGGCCAGGACGCGAGCACGTCGTCCCCAGGCGCGAACGTGGCGCCGGCGCTCGCGACATGCGGCCTCGAATCGATCGGCCGGTCGGCGGTCGCCGGTGTGGCCGAGCTCTTGGGCGACCCCACGAGGTGCGAGCCGACGGCCGTGGCGATCTGGGGTGCCGCCGGCAGCGGACGCCATGTTGCCGCACACACGCTGGCGCGCGTCGCACGCGTGAACGGCTTCGTGCCGGTGGACGCAGCTCTCGACGACGCGGCCGTCTGGCGCGCCATCGGCGACCGTTCGGTCCTGCTGATCGATCGGCAGTTCGAGGGACTCTCTGGGCACGGGATGACGCCCGTCTCCAAGCGTGGTCGCTCGAAGGACGTTCGTTCGGGCGGGCGCGGTTGGCGCCGGTTGCTCGATGTCGTCAGTCGACGCGGGCGAGCACACCTGCTGCTCATGTTGACGTCAGAGCCGATGCCACGCGTGCCGAGCCTGCGCCTCGAGCCCGTGCCGACCCACGTCCTTGCCGAAGCCGTGCGCCCGTTCGCATGGGTGGCGGGCCGGCGGACGGCAGTCGAAAGCGCCGCTCGGCGCGCGGGTGGTCAGCCGGGACGGTTCGCGGCCGTGCTCTGGCACGCACCAAGGCTGGTGCGCGATGCCTCGATGGTCGCCGAACGGGCGCCCGACTACGGGGAGGCGGCGTCTGGAAGCGTCAAGCGTCCACCTCGGCGCGCCTGGCCCGTTTCAGGGGACGTCGCGGCCCTCCGGCACAAGCTGCAGAGCGCCATGCAGCGGCTCGAGACCGGTCGGCACACGTCGGCCATGCGTGCGCTCCGCAGCATCGTGCTGGCCCTGGCGCGCCGGAAAGACTGGGGGGCCGCCGTGCACGGCGCAGCGACACTCGGCAGCGCGCTCCTCGCGCGCGGGCAGGCTGCGGAGGTCGGGCGATTGCTCGATGACGCCATCGGTTGGGCCGAAGAGGCGCAAGACGAGGCCGCGATGGGAGCGCTCTCGCTGGTCCGGGCCGACTGGCACTTGCACCACGGTGCGCTCGGGGAGGCGGAGGCTGTCGCGCGCAGCGTGCAGTCGGTCGCGGCGGCGCGCGACGACGCCACGCAACACACCGCCGCCGTGGTGGCACTTGCGCGCACGTTGTTCTGGCAGGCCCGGTTTGCGGAGGCTGGCGACGTGACGGCCCGGGTGGACGTGGGCCGCTGCAGCCCTCGCGAAGCCGTCGCGCTGGCGATCGCCACCGCCCGCAACGCCGTCGGGTGTCCTGCAGCCGGGGGAGGGCATAGGCTTGCATCCCAAGCCTTGGCGGCGGCGGAGCGCCTCGGCGAGCCGCGATGGCTCTCAAGGGCCCACGGTGTCGTGGCGTTTGCGCACGCCGCGGCAGGCGATGGGGCGGCCACCCACAACGCCGTCAGGCAGACCGTCGCCAACGCCCGCGCGGCGCACGATCCGCACGTCGCTCTGCATGCGCGCCTGCTGGGCGCCGAAGTCGATCGACGAGACGGCCGCAACTCATCGGCGACACGCCTCCTTGCACACCTTGCCCGGTTGCCGCGAGGAGCCTTGTCGGCTGCGCTGGAGGCGCGTGTCGCGCTTCTGCGCGACCTCCTGGCAGGCGGATCGCCGGAGCTGACCGCCGACCGTCTCGCCGCCTCGACCGGCCTTCGCGCGCTGCCGCTCTTCGCGCCGCCACGAACACTGCTGCCGTTTGCCGAACCCCAGCTCGAGGACGTGTTGGATCTGGTCGCGCGTCTGCAAGCCGCCGAGGACGATCGGGCCGCGTTGGTGGCCCTGTGTGCGGGTCTCCGCCAGCACCTGCGGGCAGCCGCTGTCGGCTTCCTCGTGGAGCACGGGACCACGCGCTGCCTGGCGGCGTCGGACGGAGCACGTCTCGACACGGAGATCGCAGATCGCGCCCTCGCCGCCGGCCAACTGGTCACCGTCCACCCCGACGCCGGTGGGGCCGAGGCTGGTACGCCAGTTCGCCACGGCGGGCAGACGGTCGGGGCGCTGATCGCCCGGTGGAGCGCAGGCGTCACGCCGCGATCGGAGCGGGTGGCCGCGCTGTTGGCTCTTGGTAGCGCTCTCGGGGGACCTGCCCTCCTAGCCGCGGCACGCGGACAGGCACCGGGGCTGGCCGACGAGCTCTCGGGCGTGAGCGAGAGCATTCAAGCGGTCCGGTCAGCGATCGAGCGGGCTGCGCCGGTGTCGTATCCCGTCCTTGTGGAAGGCGAGAGCGGCAGCGGCAAGGAGCTCGTCGCGCGCGCGCTGCATCGGCGCAGTCCCCGCCGCGATCGACCGTTCGTGGCCGTCAACTGCGCCGCCCTCCCGGACGACCTCCTCGAGGCCGAGCTGTTCGGGCATACGAAAGGGGCCTTTACGGGTGCGATGATCGAGCGGCCCGGCGTCTTCGAGGAGGCGCACGGAGGCACGCTCTTTCTGGACGAGGTCGGCGAGTTGTCGGCACGCGCACAAGCCAAACTGCTGCGGACGTTGCAAGAGGGCGAGGTACGGCGAGTCGGGGAGAACGTCTCCCGGCGCGTCGATGTGCGAGTCGTCGCGGCGACGAATCGTCAGCTGCGAGCAGAAGTGGCCGCGGGCCGATTCCGGCTGGATCTGCTCTATCGCCTGGACGTCGTACGGATCGTCGTTCCACCGCTACGTGAGCGAAGGTCGGATCTCGCGTGCTTGATTGAGCGGTATTGGCACGAGGCGACCGAGCGGGTCCGCAGTCGAGCGATGCTGAGCGCGGCCACCCTTGCGGTGCTCGCGCAATACCACTGGCCGGGAAACGTCCGGGAGCTCCAAAACGTGATGGCAGCGCTTGCGGTCCGCGCACCGAGGCGTGGCGTCGTTTCTCCGACGGCCTTACCGTGGGCCGGCGTGGGATCGACGCTCGATGCTGCGGCGGCCTCCGACCGATTGGACACCGCACGCCGGGCGTTCGAAACGCAGTTCGTCCGGTCGGCGCTCGTGCGGGCGGGCGGGCATCGTGGGCGCGCCGCGACAGCGCTCGGTTTGTCGCGGCAAGGCCTGACGAAGCTGATGTCGCGCCTGGCGATCGCGGACCACGGTGAAGAGCCGGATCCGTCTCGGGCGCGGCGCGTCATGCCGTAAGATGGCGCCGCGTGGTCCGCTGGCTCGTGCATCGCGTGAGGATCTTTGGGCCGCGTGTCGACGGGCCACCTGGGCGTGTCGCTCCGCACGAACGAACCTGTGCTCGATCCGCTCCTGGCACGCGTGCCGGCGACGCTCGCGTTGGCCGTCGCGGCGCTCGCGTTGGCCATCACGGTGGCTCTGCCGCCGCTTGGCATGGCGGGCGCCATCATCGGGGAGGCCTCCCTGAGCTTTCTCGGCCTCGGCGTGCAGCCGCCGACACCGAGCTGGGGCTCGATGCGCAACGGGGGCCGCGTCCATCTGCTCGATGCGCCCCACCTGACCGTCTTTTCAGGCCTCGCGATTGCGCTCGTCGTCCTCGGATTCACCTCTTCGGGTGACGGCCTGCGCGAGCTCGTCGATTGACACCGCTTCCGGTGAAGCCCGCGACCGTGTGCTCAGCGGCCGCGATTGAGACGCCGCGCGCGCGAGGAGGTCTTCGTCGTTGGGCGCGACGTCGAGCGCCTTACCGAGCGAGGCCTTTGCGACGCTCACGTCACCGGCTTGCGCGTCCGCTTGCGCGAGGCCCTTCAGCCATCGCGGATTCGCAGGTTCGGATGCCAGCGCGCGCTGGAGCCAGCGCTGGGCGCTGGCCACGTCGTTCGCGGCCAGCGACAACAGGCCGAGTCGGCCAGCGCGCGTCGCGGCATCTGAGTCTTCGCCGACGAGCGCGTGGTAATCGAGCAGCGCGGCGCGAGCCGCCTCGGGCTCGTGCTGCTGCTCCGCGACGTCTGCGAACGCGGCAAGCGCAGTGGGCGCGACGGGGAACCGGCGGGTGGCTTGTTCCAGGATCCGTCGCGCCGCGTCGAGCTCGCCGTTACGAGCCAGTGCTCTGCCGTACAAGCTCAACCCTTCACTCGACGCAGACGGTCCGGCGCCGAGGTGATCGAGCGCCTCGATGGCCTTCTGAATCGCGTCGGCGTCGCTATACGTGATCCCCACATCGAGCCACATGCGCCCCAGTTCTTGGTACACCCGGGGGTTATCTGGCGATCGCTCGATCGCGTTGGCGAACGTCACGGCGGCGGCCTCCGGATGGCCGGCCCGCGCATGCGCCACACCCACCGCGATCTGACGCTCCACGTGCGTGCTGTCCAGCGCTGCCAGCACCTGCAATTGCTCGAGCTGGTTGGGATAGCGACCGACGCTCTCGTACAGCGCCGCAAGCTCCTCGCGGGCCGGGATGAGCCCCGGTGCCAGCGTGACCGCACGTTCGAAGGCCTCCACCGCTTCTTGCGTGTGCTGCTGATCGCGGTGGCACAAGCCGAGCAGGTAGTGCGCGTCGGCCAGACGGGCATCCAGGGCGATCGACTCGGCGAGTGAGGCTATGGCGCGGTCTATGTGGCCGAGTCGGTAGAGGGCGAGGGCGAGGGCGAGCTTGTAGTGGACCCGCGGCACTCGGCTCTCCACCCGGAGCCGCTGTTCGTACGTGTCGACGGCCCGGTCGAATCGTTGCCGAGCGGCATAGACGTCGGCGAGCAGCTCGAGCGGCAACGGCGCGGCCGGATCCAGTTGCACGGCCGCGCGCAGATCCCGCGTGGCGGCGTCCAACTCGCCCCGTCGGCGGTAGGTTTCGCCACGCCGGAGATGGGCGAGCATCGAGTCGGGCCGGAGCGCCACGGCGCCGCTGAACGCTTCGATCGCGCCGAAGGTGTCACCCGAGGTCAGCGCGACGTCGCCTCGGGCCAGTAGGCCGCGGTAGCTTCGCTCGCGGCCCGCGGTCTGTAGCCCGACAATGACGCCAACGGCGACCAGGCCGAGAACGCCCACGGCCAGGACCACGCGCTTCACCCAGCCATGCTGCGTCCCTCTTCCCTGGATTGCCAATCGAGGCACGAGCGACGGAACTTTCGCGTCTCCCAGGGGTCTAAAGCCGGTACAGTGGGATCAGCACTCGCAGAGGTCACGGGCATCGCTAATATCCGCGTGAAACAGGCGCGCGCTGCGGGGTGGGCGGAGGTCGCAGACCGAGAAGCCACCCTCCTGAACCGTTGCGCGGCTGGCGAGGAGGCGGCGTTCGCCGAGCTGATAGCCGAGCACCAGCGGATGGTGGTGCAGTTAGCCATGAACTTGCTCGGGGACCGTGATGAAGCGCTCGACCTCTCGCAAGAGGTCTTCCTCCGCGTGTTCCGCACCATCCGAAAATTCCGGGGACAATCGGCGCTCCGAACCTGGATCTACTGCATCGCCGTGAATCAGGCGCGGAACTGCCACCGCTTCTAGAGGCGTCGGTACCGCGGCGCTCAGGTGTCGCTCGATGCGCACGTGGAGGCTCACGGCGAGCTGCCCTCCGATCGCGGCACCGGGCCCGATCGCGTCTTCGCGCAGAAGGAGCTCTCGACCCGCCTTCAGCGGGCGCTGGACGCCCTGCCATTTGATCAACGCACCGCCATCATCTTGCGGGAGGTCGATGGGCTGAGCTACGACGAGATCGCGTTCTCTTTGGGCGTGGCTGTCGGCACCGTCAAGTCTCGGCTCACGCGGGCGCGACAGGCGCTGCGAATCGAGCTGAGAGAATTGAGGGTGGTATGAAGCCCCTGACCTGTGCTGCCACGCGACGTCGCCTCACCGCCTTTCGCGACCGTGAGCTCCCGGTGCCTGAGCAGATCGCGGTCGCTGCGCACCTCGAGTGGTGCGACGACTGCGCGGAAGTGATCGACGATGACCGGGTGGTGGGCCACGTGCTGCGGAGTATGTTGCCACGCCGGACGGTCCTGACGGCCGACGAGCAGGCGACGTTCCCGGCTGCCGTGGTCAGCCGCATGAGAGCGGAGCGGAACGTCTCGTGGGCGGCGGGGCTCCAGTTGATGTTCGAGGACGCCCATCTGATGTATGCAGGTGCGGCAAGCGCGGCGGCGCTCATGGTGTGCACGGTGGTGATGCTCGGCATGATGCGCTACGCGACCAGTACGCCGCGGCCCGAGTCCCTCGCCGCGCTCATCAACTTCATGACGCCGGGCTCAAATCAGAATCCGGTGGTACCGCGGCCCGGCGTGCTCATGCCCAGGTCGCTCGACGCCGTTCGACGAGCTTCTCGCGACCAAGGCCGGGATCGACGAAGAAACGATGGTCATGTTAGCGGCGACTGTCACCCGCGAGGGCCGGGTCGCGAACCTCGGGCTCTTGGATCAGTTGGGTGACGAAGTGTCGCCGGACGCCGAGGAGGCCAGAGGGGTCGCGAACCTGCTCGACGCCGTGTCCCGCGCCCGCTTCGAGCCCGCGAGCGTGGCCGGGCTGCCGGTCGCGGTCAACATGGTGTGGATGGTGGCGCATACCACCGTCCGCGGCACGCCTGTCGCATCCGAACCGCCCGTCGTCGTCTCACCGCCCGCGAAGAAACGCCGCGTCGCCTCGCTGGCCGAGTCCATCGAGTTCGCGCTGCGAAGCGCCTAAGCCGCGGGGTCGCGCCCCGAGTCGCCACTATCGTCGTGCGGGCGCGTCCACGTGGGCCGTGGCGACGTTGTTCAAGGCATCCTGCGCGCGAATGCTCAGGCCGCGCGGCCCCAGCTCACCCTGCACGGTGACCGTGAATCGCTCGGCGCGCGAGTCCGCCATCCCGTCGGTTGCGAAGGCCGGCCTCCACACCACGCCGTCCAGGGAGTACTCCACCTTCAGAATGGGTGAGTGCTCATCTCGCACCTCGAGGGCGATGGTCGTCCGCCCGCTGTTCATCTGCGGCGCTTGTGTCGTGATCGTCGGAGGCGCATTGTCGATCTCGAAGATGGTGCTGTCCATCTCCCCCGTGAGCGCTGTCTCGCCGGCATTGGAAGGCGCATCCGACGCGAGCACGCGGACGATGTAGGTGCCGTTGGGGACGGCGGTGGTGTCCCACACCAAGATCGGCTCGATGAGGCCCTGTCGAAGCACCTTCCACGTCGTCTCACCCTCGCGCCGATAGCGAACCTCGAACGTCAGCTCGTCCTCGTTCTCGTCGGCGGCGCGCCAGACCAGGGTCTGCAGCCCTTTCGAGTACGTCTTGCGGCCGAGCGCCGGACCCGAGGATCCGGATCCCGGGTTCATCGCTGCGTTGGTGAGCTTTCGTTCCGGCGTGGTCTGGTTGTCGAACCCTGCGAGGTCTGGGTCGCCGCCGCTGTACGGCTTCTGGAACACGATCCCCGGCGGGTGGACCGTGATGGATTGCACCTGCGGTCGCAGATTGCGCTGCAGGTATGCCACGGACACCGAGGTCAGTGTCGGCGAATCGGAGCCTGACAACCGCACGCGCCACTGGAGGTAACGTGCCTTGGGACTGACGATCGGAGAGCCGCCCAGAGCGGAATACGGTGCGGACCAGTCGCTCCACGTGTCGTTCGGCGTAGCTGAGTTCCCGGACCGCGTCGAAACCTCGATGGTGCTCCCGGATGGGACGCTGCCGCGCCAACTGATGGCTCCCCAGCTCGACACCATTCCGGCGTCACGCGGCTCGGATTCATACGCGCCGCGCGAGGCCCGGTCCGCAGACAGGCGATACACGCGGCCGGGATTGGCGGTGGCGTAGTACACGCGCCCGCGGGTGTCGCGCCAGAGCGAGGTGACCTGCTGACCACCCGCCGTCGCCACCAACGTCGGATCGAGCTGTTCGCCCTCGAGGCGATACAGCTTGCCTCGATTGCCGGTGGCGATGACCAGCCGGTTCTGTGCATCGAACGCGACGTCGTACGGCGAATCGTCTCTGGATTCCCAGAGCTTGTCCCACAGCCCATCGGGTGCGATCCGGAACACACCACCTTTCAGCGTCCGTCGATCGGAAGTGGCGCTGCCACTGCTCGCACCCGCGTCGACCACCACTCCGGTGATTTCGGTCGATACCGACACCGTCGGCGTGCCGCCGCCCGATGGCTCGGCCGCGCCTGCGGGCGCCGGTGACGTCGACGGACCGGGGTCCGCGCGCGGCGGCGGCGCGCTGCCCGTCCGACCGTTCACGGCCGCGACGTACAGCACGCCCTTCGGGTCGTGGCGCAGCGAGCGGACCTCTTCGAACGGTGTATCCAACAAGAGGAATGCCTTCCCCTGCGGGTCGACGCTGAGCACGCGTCCCGGGGAATCGGTCCCGATGATGATGTTCCTTCCGCCGGGTTCGATGGCAACCGCGGTCACGTTGGTCGCCTGGGCCGCGTAGAGCTTTGCGCCGGTGCCGTTGGGCGCGACGCGATAGACGTTCCCCTTCGGGCCCGTCGCGACGAAGAGCTCCCCGCGCGCGTCGGAGGCCAGGGCCCAGATGTACTTTTCCTCGGGCTCGAAAAACGTCGTGGCGATGCCGCGGCGATCGACCTTGTAGACCTTCCCGTCCGGCGAGGTGCCCACATACAGCCCGCTGTCCGGCGCGGGAGCGAGTGCGTGAGCCTCGAGCTCCTCGGCGTCGAAGAACAGCGTGCCTCGCCCGTCACTGTCGATGCGGAACACCTTGCCTTCGTTGCCGGTGCCGACCCACATGGCGTTGTCCGGCGCCGGAATCATGGACCACAGGAAGGGTGCGGCTGTCTCGTACACCAGCTCGCTCGCTGCGCCAATCGTCAACTGGCCGCGGCTATCGATGGACAGGCTGTCGAGCTCGCCCTTGAGGAACTCCGCCTGCGTGGCGGCTTGAAAGAATTTGGGCGACGAGGCGAACATGGGCCATGTGAGGAGGCCGGTGAGCGCGGCCGCTACGGCTAGCGTGCAGCGCCCGCATGCACGCACGCGATGCGGTATCCGATGGAGCCGGACCGAGGAATGTGCCATAGGTCTGATGCGGCGTGCGCTGAGGATGGGCGCCAGGTGACGGTCGTCCACTCGCGTTCGTTCAATGCGCCATCGAGAGCGTCAGCGTTCGGACCCCGCTCACCGTGTAATCGGTGGCAAGAGACCACTCGCCCAGCGTGGCGCTGCTCAAAGCGTTGAAAGTGCCGCCGGCGCGGTCGGCTTCCATGACCGCCAGCACGGACGGCGGCAGCGACGACAGCGCCTCGCCGTTGATGACGGCACCCGCGTCGCCGCTCATCAGCTTCACGTAGATGGCGTTGTTCCGCCTCGTCCGATTGAGCGCGCGGACGATTTGGTTCACCGAGCGTCGCTGCGGCAACCGCAGCTCGCGCTGCTCAGCCTGCTGCAACCGCTGCCCATCGGAGACGATGACCGAGAGGCTGCCGGTCGCGTTGGCTGGGATGTCGATGGGAATGGTCCGGACCTGGTCTTCGCCACGAAACGTGCGGATCAGGACCTTGAGCGGCACCGTCTTGCCCGGCCGTGGCCGAGGATCGTCGAGCCACACGCGCTCGAGGGTCGCCGTCTGGACCTTCTCGCTCGTGCGCACCACGAGGTCCAGCCGCTCGATGTCGACCGGCTCGGCGTCGTTGGTGATGAGCGCCGTCAGCGGCGCCACGACGAATGCGGAGGCCGGCGTCACCGAGTTGTCGCCCGAGTAGACGTTCTGGAACGAGATCGTCCCGTGGTTCCGAAGCGCCGCCTTGGCCTCGACCGCGTAGGTGGTCGTCCCGAATTGCCGCTCGTACGACGTGAGCGTCTGCAGCAGCGACGAATAGGTCATGAGTGGCGTGAAGAGCTGGTCGCGTACGACCTCGAACCTGAAGGTCCGCGTGCCGCCGCGAGCGGAGGTGAGCTGCATCGAGACCGGAACCATCTTCGGCCCAGGTCCGAGGCGTCCCGCGATCGCCGTCGCGCGATCCTGCAGCATCGTTCCAATCGTGTCGCCGGTCGTCGAGAGCTTGATAGACGAAAAGAGGCTGGGCAACACCGTGTAGACATAGGCCCGCGTCATGGGGAATTCCGTGGGGCCCAGGTTGTACATCGGATGGCCGAATGCGTAGACGCGATCGCCGTCGATGTGCGTCACGGTGCCCGTGCCGCCAAGGAGGAGATCGCCCGTGACGAAGTTCACGCCGACCGCGTCGCCTGGCTTGAGCGGGCCATCGAACGGCATCAACCCGGCGGTCGGTGCGGCGGCCGCGGCGCCAGCCATCGGCACGAAGCCCTGATCGCCAAACGCGGCGCCGAGGATGTCGGCCACGTCGCCGTTGAATCCAGACATGACCAGGGGTGTGGCGATGGGGCGGAGCATGGTGCCGACCGCGCGGCCGTCAAATCCTGCCACCGTGGGCTCGCCCGCGATGAGACGGGCATCACCCTGGCGCTCGGCGAAGGGACGGTTCCAATTCAAGGCCCGACGGAACGCCGCGACCAGATTGTCTCGGCTGATCGGGTACTCCATCTGAATGCGCGCGGCGATCGGGCGCGGTGTGCTGAGCGCCGTCGCCTCGGTCATCTCGGCAATCGGCGTGATCCCCGCGATGGGCTCCTTGGAGAAGTTGCCCAGCGAGTAGGAGACGGCGCCAATGAGACGGCCGTCCACGTAGACTGGGCTGCCGCTCATGCCCGCGATCACCCCGGTGTCGGCGAGCGGCCCGCCCTCCAGGCGCGCCAGAATCAAGTTCCGCTGCGGCCCCATCACGTTCTCGATGACCCCGAGAATGTGCGCCTTGAACTCCTCGACCCGGGTGCCGTTGAACACGGTGCGCCCGATCCCAACCATGCCAGGCCGGAGGTCGGACGGTGGCATCTGTCGACTCTGCGCCGTCACGCGCGATGAGCTCGACAGAACCGACAGGGCTACTGCAAGGCAGCAGGCGGGGAACAAGTACCTGAACATGGACTCAATTCGGTTATAGAGGCAAAGTGTAGAAGGGTCAAGGGGATTCGGGCCATTCGTTGACACTGGCGCGAGCGGTCTGCTATCGTGCGAACTTCCGTGGTGCATCGACTGCCTCTTGCCCGTTCCGAGCGTCCCGTCCGCGCGGCCGTTGTGTCTGCGTGGCGGTGGTATTGGAGCCTGGGAGAAGAGGCTGTTGCACGGGCCCGAGCCTGACCACCGCGCGACCGATTCCGAAGAGCCTCTTCAGCCCCCCGGTTGAAGAGGCTTTTTTTTTGCACCGCTCTGCGACGCACCCGTTCACGCAGAGCGGCGGCGCGCAGAGCGCGCCCGCGAGAAGCGGGAGCGGGGCGCCGGGTTCCCGCTGAGCAACCGAGCCGGGGCCTGGGACGGGCCCCATGGAAGGAGTGATGCCGCAGCGACTCTGCGTCGTGGCCATGGCCGCGACACTCGACGACCTCCGCCGGCAGCGGGACGCCGCTTTCGACGCCGACCTTGTCGAGCTGCGGCTGGACGCGCTCCCCCCCGCCGAGCTGGACGTGGCGGGCGCCCTTCAGGGACGGCGGACCCCGGTCATCGTGACGTGTCGCGCCCAGTGGGAGGGGGGGCACTTCGCGGGCTCCGAGGAGGAGCGGCGCCAGGTGCTGGCGCAGGCGCTCGATCGGGGCGCGGAGTACGTCGACGTCGAATGGAAAGCCGGCTTCCACGATCTGGTGCGGGGACCGCAGCGGGAGCGGATCGTCCTGTCACACCACGCGTTCGACGGGGTGCCCGATGACTTCGCGCAACGCGCCCGTGAGATGCGCGCGCACGGAGCCGGCGTCGTCAAGCTGGCGGCGATGACGCACCGGCTGAGCGACTCGGCGACACTCTTACAGGTGGCGCGCGCGGTGCAGGGGCTGGACGAAACCGGGCCCGGCCGCGCGATTATCATCGCGATGGGTCAGTGTGGAGAGGTGTCGCGCGTGTGTCCGTCGCGATTCGGGTCGGTCTGGTCGTACGCCGGTTCTGTGGCCGGCATCGGCCAACTGGACCCCCGAATGCTGCTCGATCGGTACCGCTTCCGCGCCCTCACGACGGACACACGGCTCTACGGGATCGTTGGGCGACCGGTCGGGCATTCCGTCTCGCCCGCGATGCACAATGCCGCCTTCGGCGCGACAGGCGTCGACGGCGTGTACCTCTCGCTGCCCGCTGTCGACGTCGAAGACTTCGTGGCGTTTGCCCACGCGTTCTCGCTGTCGGGCGCGAGCGTCACCATCCCGTACAAGGTGGCCCTCAAAGACCGTGTCGACTGCGTTGATCCGCTGGCCCGCGACGTCGGGGCGATCAACACCTTACGGATGGATGGTGACCGCTGGCAGGGAACCAACACCGACGTCGCGGGGTTTCTGCGTCCGCTCACTGATCGTGGTACGGTGCTGCGTGACATGCGGGTGGCGATCGTCGGGGCCGGTGGATCCGCTCGTGCCGTTGTCGCCGCCCTGCGATCAGTCGGTGCGCGTGTCACCGTTCACGCGCGTCGACCGCAGAACGCCTGTGCGCTGGCACAGGCGTGTGGTGACGTCGTGGCTGGCGCCTGGCCGGTTCCAGAGGGCTCTTGGGATCTCCTCGTCAATTGCACGCCGGTCGGGATGCACCCCGATACCGGCGCCTCCCCGGTGGCCGCCACAGGATTGGCGGGCCTTGCGCGTCGCACGGTCTACGACCTCGTGTACAACCCGCTCGAGACGCAGTTGCTGAAGGACGCCCGACGCGCGGGGCTTGCGACCATCGGCGGGCTCGACATGTTGGTGGAGCAGGCGCGCGATCAGTTCCTTCTGTGGACCGGCATCCGGCCGGAAGCAGCGGTGATGCGCGAGGCCGCGCTGGCGCGGCTCGCCGAGTTCGGAGCAACCCGAGAATCATGAAGATCACGACGTTCGAAGAGTTCACCGAGCTGGCGCGACGCGCCACCTTCGTGCCGGTCTGCAAGGAGATCGTGGCGGACCTGCTGACGCCGGTGTCCGCCTTCCTGAAGATCGCCGAGGACGCCGACTACGCGTTCCTCCTCGAGAGCGTCGAGGGTGGCGAACACGTGGGGCGCTACTCGTTCCTCGGGAAGGACCCGTTCCTCATCCTGCGTGCGCGCGACGGAAAGACGACCATCGATCGCGCAGGGGTCGTGAGCGAGAGCACGCGCCCGTTCATCGAGACGCTGCGATCGCTCATGGCGGATTTTCGCTCGCCCTTTGTCCCGGGCCTGCCCCGATTCACCGGTGGAGCCGTCGGGTATTTTAGCTACGGAGCGGCCTCGTGGTTCGAGCCGGTGCTGGGTGACCTCGGGGCCGGCCCGGACGGCGCCGATCAAGCTGGCTGGATGCTCTTCGACACCGTGCTTGCCTTCGACCACGTGCAGCGTCGGATCCTCATCATCGCGAACGCGCGCATCACCGGAGACGATGACCTCGAGTCGCTGTATCAGTTCGCGTGCGCGAAGATTCAGTTCCTCGAGCGTGAGCTCGAGCGGAACCTGTCGATCACGCGTCGCGAGAGCCCACGGCCGCTGACGATGACGTCGAACGTCACCCGTGAACAGTACGAAGCGGCGGTTCGGGCGGGGAAAGAACACATCGCAGCGGGCGACATCTATCAGGTGGTCTTGTCGCAGCGGTTCGAGGCGGCCGTCGACGCCGATCCATTCACGGTCTACCGAGCGCTGCGGCACGTCAATCCGTCGCCGTACATGTACTTCATCCGCATGGGCGGGGTGTCGGTGGTCGGTTCCTCGCCAGAGATGCTGGTCCGCGTCGAAGGCACGCGCGTGGAAACCCATCCGATCGCCGGCACGCGCCCGCGTGGAAGGACTGAGGCGGACGATCAGCGGCTCGGTGAGGAGCTCAAGCGCAATGAGAAGGAACGCGCGGAGCACGTGATGCTCGTCGATCTTGGCCGTAACGACGTGGGTCGCGTGTGCCAGTACGGGTCGGTACGGGTGCCGCAGTTCATGGCGCTCGAACGCTTCTCGCACGTCATGCATCTGACGTCGGTCGTCGAGGGCACGCTCGCGCCCGACCGCGACCGGCTCGACGCGCTCGTGTCGTGTTTTCCCGCGGGCACCGTGTCCGGGGCGCCGAAGGTGCGCGCGATGCAGATCATCCGCGAGCTCGAGCCGAGCGGCCGCGGCCTGTATGCGGGCGCCGTCGGCTACGTGGACTTCGCGGGCAACCTCGACTGCTGCATCGCGATCCGCACGATCATCATGTTCGGCGGGACGGCCTACGTGCAGGCCGGCGCCGGCATCGTGATGGACTCGAATCCCACAGCGGAATACGAAGAGACGCGCGACAAGGCCCGCGCGCTCATCCGAGCCCTCGAGCTCGCGCAGGCGGGGCTGAACTGACGCAGACGAGAGCAGAAGACCGAGAGCTGAGAGCGGACATCTTCAATACTTGAGACTCCCATGGTGCTCGTGATCGACAACTACGACTCGTTCACCTACAACCTCGTGCAGTACCTGGGTGAGCTTGGTGCGGACGTGAGGGTGGTGCGCAACGACGAGGTCACGGTCGATCAGATTGCCGACCTGGCGCCGGCGCACATCGTCCTTTCACCGGGGCCCGGGCGCCCCGAGGACGCCGGTGTGACGATGGACGTGATCGCGCGGCTCGGGCCGACCACGCCGATTCTTGGCGTGTGCCTCGGACACCAGGCCATTGGAGCGGTATTTGGCGGAACGGTCATTCGCGCCAAGGTGCCGATGCACGGCAAGACCTCCAACATCGAGCATGTCGGCCGGGGCCTGTTCGCCGGACTCGAGAGCCCACTGGTGGCTTCGCGGTACCATTCCCTCATCGTGGCCGACGAGGGGCTGCCGGCGGACCTCGAAATCACCGCGCGCACGACCGACGACCGCGCCATCATGGGGCTGCGCCACCGGAGCTGGCCCGTCCAGGGTGTGCAGTTTCATCCGGAGTCCATCCTCACAGGCGAGGGGCGACGGCTGTTGCGCAATTTCCTCGAAGGGCGATCGAACTGAGTCTCGGAGTCCGTACCGATGTTCTCGACCTTGATGGAGAAGCTGACGCGCCGCGAAGATCTGACGAGTGATGAAGCTGCCAGCTTCATGGCCGAGGTCATGGAGGGCCGTGCACAGGATGCGCAGATCGCGGGATTCCTCGTCGGTCTGGTCATGAAGGGCGAGCGCCCGGTGGAACTCGTCGGTCTGGCGCGGACGATGCGCGCACATGCGGTGCAGCTGTCCACCCCTCCGAGCCGCGTGTTCGATACCTGCGGGACCGGCGGCGACCGGTCCGGGACGTTCAACATCTCGTCGTGTGTCGCGATCGTGGTGGCGTCGTGCGGCTTGCCCGTCGCCAAGCACGGCAACCGGTCCGTGTCCAGTCAGTCCGGCAGCGCCGATGTGTTCGAGGCGCTGGGTGTGCGTGTCTCGGCGTCGCCGGCCGTCGTCGAACGCTGCCTCGCCGATGCGGGACTCGGCTTCTTCTTTGCGCCGACGTTTCACCCGTCGATGCGGTACGCCGCGGGTGCTCGGAAGGCACTGGGCGTGCGCACCGCATTCAACCTGCTCGGACCGCTGACGAACCCCGCTGGTGCGAGCCGACAGCTCGTGGGCGTGCCGCGTCCTGAGTTCACCGAGTTGCTGGCCCGTGCCCTGATGTTGCTCGGGTCGGAACGCGCGTGGGTCGTGCACGGCGCGGACGGCATCGATGAAATCTCGACGACCGGGTACACCAAGGTCTCGGAGTGTCGAGACGGCGCCGTGAACACCTTCTACCTGCACCCATCCGACGTCGGCCTGTCGAAAGCCGCCCCCGACGCCCTGCGCGGGGGCTCCGCGGTCGAGAACGCGCGCATCGTCGAAACGGTGCTCGCCGGCACGCGCGGGCCAGCGCGCGACATCGTGCTGTTCAATGCTGGCTCGGCGCTGTTCATTGCCGGTGCGTCCCCCTCGATCGACGACGGCATGACGCGCGCCGCGGAGGCCATCGACCGCGGTGACGCGCGCCGGACACTCGATCGAGTGGTGTCGCTGTCGACAGCTGGGGAGCTGGCGACCGGAGCGGGCGCATGAGTGGGCAGGCGACGGCGGATCTTCTCGCGACGATCGTGGCGGCCACGCGCCGGAGCGTCGAGACGCGCGCGCACGAGGAGTCGATCGAGGCCCTGGCCGATCGCGCCAGCCGCCGAACGACAAGGCCGGGCTGTTTTCGGGACGCGTTCGGCCACGCCGCACGCTTGAGCGTCATCGCCGAATGTAAGCGTCGGTCCCCGTCTAAGGGGGTGTTGCGCGCGGACTACGATCCGGTCGCGATCGCGGTGGCGTACGAGCGCGCGGGCGCATCGGCGATCTCCGTCCTGACGGAGCCGTCGTTCTTCGACGGATCGCTGGCTCATCTGGAAGCCGTGCGCGCCGCGGTGTCGCTGCCCCTACTCCGAAAGGACTTCATCATCTCCGAGTATCAGTTGCTCGAGGCGCGTGCCTCGGGTGCGGATGCCGTCCTGCTCATCGTGTCTGCGCTGCCGCCCGCCGAGCTCCGACACCTGCACCTCCGTGCCCTGGCGCTCGGTCTGGATGTGCTCGTCGAGGTGCACAGCGAGGACGAGCTACGCATGGCTTTGGATGCGGGTGCCACGCTCGTCGGCGTCAACAATCGCAACCTGCGGACGCTGGCCGTCGACGTCACGCTGTCCGAACGGGTCATCGCCCAGGTGCCTCGCGAGGTCGTGGCTGTCAGCGAGAGCGGTCTTCGGTCGGGCGGAGATCTCATCCGATTACGTGCGTTCGGCTACTCAGCGTTTCTCATCGGCGAGCGGTTCATGACCGAACGGGATCCCGGCCAGGCGCTCTCTCGTCTCTTGGCGGAGGCGTCACCCGCGTGACTCAGGTGCTGGTCAAGATCTGCGGCATCACGCGCGAGGTGGACGCTCGGGCAGCGGTGGCGTGTGGCGCGTCGGCGATCGGGTTCATCTTCTGGCCGAAGAGCCCACGATTCATCGACCCGTACCGCGCGCGGCGCGTCGCGCGTGTGCTGCCGGCGTTCGTGACTCCCGTCGGCGTGTTCGTCAATCAGCCGGTCGAGTACGTGAATGCCGTGTCCAGTCTCGTGGGTCTCGGCGCGGTGCAGCTGCACGGGGACGAGACGCCTGCGTACGCGGAAGGCATTCGGCGGCCGATCATCCGCGCGGTGGGCGCCGATGCGCTCGACGAGGAGCGCCGGTGGTCGGATGAAGTCGTACTGCTCGTCGACGCCCATGATCCCGTGCAACGCGGTGGAACCGGGCGCACGTCGGATTGGAGCGTGGCGGCCGCGCTCTCCGCGCGGCGGCGAGTCGTGCTGTCGGGTGGGTTGACCCCGGACAACGTCACCGCTGGGCTCGCCGCCGTCCGGCCCTTTGGCGTGGACGTGTCGTCCGGAGTCGAGACGGCACCCGGGATCAAGGACGCAGCGCGATTGCAGGCGTTCTTTGCGCAGGTCCGCGCGGCGTCAGCCGAGGACAGACGGTCAGAGGTGTCACGGTGACGAATGGTACGAGTGGGGCGATCAGGACCGGGCGACGCGATCCGGACGCCCGCGGCTACTTCGGCGAGTTCGGCGGCCGATACGTGCCCGAGACGCTGGTGGAGCCGATTGAAGCGCTCGAGCGGGCGTATGTGGCCGCGCGAGACGATGAGCGCTTCCAGGCGGAGCTGCAGCGGTTGCTGAGTCAGTACGTCGGTCGTCCGACACCCGTGTACGAGGCGCGACGGCTCACCTCGATGCTCGGGGGCGCCCGGATCTTCTTGAAGCGCGAGGACCTCACTCATACCGGCGCGCACAAGATCAACAACGCGCTCGGCCAGGCGCTGCTGGCGGTGCGCATGGGGAAGCGGCGGATCGTGGCCGAGACAGGGGCCGGACAGCATGGCGTCGCGACGGCGACCGCGTGCGCGCTGCTCGGTCTCACATGCCATGTCTATATGGGCGCGGAGGACATGGATCGGCAAGCGCTCAACGTGTTCCGGATGCGGCTGCTCGGCGCGGAGGTCATCCGCGTGGACGCCGGGAGCCGCACGCTCAAGGACGCGATCAACGAGGCGATGCGTGACTGGGTCACGCATGTGCACGACACGTACTACCTATTGGGTTCAGCGCTCGGCCCGCATCCCTATCCCCTCATGGTGCGCGAATTCCAGTCGGTCATCGGACGCGAGGCCCGTCAGCAGATCGCGCAGCTTGCCGGTCGGCTTCCAGACGCCGTCGTCGCGTGCGTCGGTGGCGGCAGCAACGCCATTGGTATCTTCGATGCATTCATCGACGACCCGTCCGTGCGACTCGTGGGTGTCGAAGCCGGTGGCGAGCGCATCACGAAAGGCCGACACGCCGCGCGATTCGCGGGTGGCAGCACCGGGATTCTTCAAGGCACGCGCACGTTCGTCCTCCAGGACGAGGACGGCAACATCGAGGTGACGCACTCGGTCTCTGCGGGACTCGACTATGCCGCCGTCGGACCGGAGCATGCGTGGCTCCGCGCGATCGGCCGTGCCGAATACGCGTACGCCACGGATGCTGAGGCCGTGGACGCGTTTCAAGCACTGGCCCGCCTGGAAGGCATCCTGCCCGCGCTGGAGTCCGCGCACGCAATCGCGTACCTCACGACGTTCGCGCGGGAGCTCGGACCAGACGCCATCGTCCTGGTGAATCTGTCGGGTCGCGGCGACAAAGACGTCCACACGATGGCGAAGCAGCTGGCCGCTCAAGGCGTGACTCTTGGGGCCGGACTCGGGGTGCCCTGATGTCCCGTCTTGTAGAAACCTTCGCCCGGCTCCACCGCGACGCTCAGCCCGGCCTCGTCACCTACACAACCGCCGGTGATCCGGATTTGCCGCGATCCGGGCAGATCCTCAGAGCGCTCGACCGTGCCGGTGCCGACGTGCTCGAGGTGGGCGTGCCCTGGACGGATCCCCTGGCCGACGGACCGGTTATCCAGCGCGCGACCGAGCGTGCGCTGGCGGCGGGAGGCAGCCTTCGGCACACGCTCGCGCTGGTCCGGTCGATTCGCGCCGATGTGCGCGCACCGATCGTGATCTTCAGTTATGTCAATCCCATCGCCCGCATGGGAGAAGCGGCCTTCGCCCGGGCGGCCGGCGAGGCCGGTGTCGACGGCGTCCTGGTGCTCGACTTGCTGGTCGAGGAAGCCGCATCGTTCCGGGAGATGCTCGCGGACGTGGGTGTCGACACGATCTTCCTGCTGAGTCCGACGACCACGGACGCGCGCATGGCGCGTGCGGGTCGGTTGGGCAGCGGGTTTCTGTACTGCATCTCGCGGCTGGGCGTGACAGGCGCGCGCGACGACGTGTCGGCTGATGCGAGCGCCTTGGTGCGGCGCATTCGGGCGCACACGGATTTGCCCATCGCTCTCGGCTTTGGCCTCTCCAGGCCCGAGCAGGTGGCCGAGGTGGGCACGTTCGCCGACGCCGCGGTCGTGGGAAGCGCGTTGGTGTCCCGCATAGCCGAGGCCAGCTCGTCGCCTCGCCTCGAAGACGACGTTGCCGCGTACGTGCGCGGCTTGAAGCGCGCCTGCGAGACCGCGCGCGTGAGATGACCATGAGCGCTCTCGACGACTTGCGTCGCGACATCGATCGGGTGGATGAAGTGCTGGTGCGGCTGTTGAACGAACGCGCGCGGTGCGTTTGTGAGATCGGCCGCATCAAGAAGGAGCTCGGCATCGAGGTGTACCAGCCGGATCGAGAGAAGCAGGTTCTCAATCACGTCAGGAGCGTGGGTGCCGAAGGGCCCCTTGGCGGCGACGCCATTGCGCGCCTGTTCGAGCGCATCATCGATGAGGCCCGTCGGCTCGAACGGCGCGTCGTGCACGGCGAGCGCGACGAGGGCGGGCCAAACCCGATGACGAGGGCCGAGAGCTGAGAGTGAAGAGCCGAGAGCTGAGAGCCGAACACTCAGATCGGAAAGCGAGTGAGATATGGTTGTCGTGATGGATGAGCGCGCGACCGAAGCGCAGATCGAGAACGTGGTCGCTCGACTCGTCGAGATGGGAATGGACGTGCACCGATCGACCGGTGTCACGCGGACCGTCCTAGGCGTGGTCTGGCAGGGTCGGCCCGATGCAGGCATCATCCAGTTGCTCGACGGCGTGCACGAGGTGCTGCGGATCTCCGAGCCGTACAAGCTGGCCGGGCGCACCTTCAAGCCGGAGAGCACGGTCGTGAAAGTGGGCGACGTCCGTATCGGTGGCGATGAGGCGATCGTCATCGCGGGGCCCTGCTCGGCGGAAAACGAGAAGCAAGTGCGGACGACGGCCGCTGCCGTCAGACGTGCCGGAGCGAAGGTCCTGCGAGGGGGCGCGTTCAAGCCGCGCAGCTCACCGTACAGCTTCCAGGGGCTCGGCGAGCCTGGGCTGCAGCTGCTTCAGGATGCCGCGAAGGCGGAGAACCTGGCGCTCGTCTCGGAGGTGATGGAGATCGCGCAAATCCCGCTGATCGAGAAGTACTGCGACATGTTCCAGGTCGGCGCGCGCAACATGCAAAACTTTGGGTTGTTGCGAGAGCTTGGGCACGCACGCAAACCCGTGCTGCTCAAGCGCGGCATCTCCGCGACGATCGAGGAGTGGCTGCTGTCGGCGGAGTACATCCTCAGCGGTGGGAACACGGAGGTGGTGTTGTGCGAGCGTGGCATTCGCACCTTCGAGACGGCCACGCGCAACACGTTCGACGTCTCCGCGATTCCGGTCGTCAAGAAGCTGAGCCACCTGCCGATCGTGGGCGACCCGAGTCACGGTGCTGGCCGGAGGGATATGGTCGCGCCGATGGCGCGTGCAGCGGTCGCTGCCGGCGCAGATGGGCTCATCATCGAAGTGCACTGCGATCCCGACCGCGCCCTGAGTGACGGAGCGCAGTCGATGTTCCCTGCGCAGTTCGACCGGCTGATGGCCGAACTGCGGATCATCGCGCCCGCCATCGGCCGGAGCATCTGCGTCGAGCCGACCCCGCGCCGCGGATGGGGCACGTAGCGAGCCGTGTCAGCGGCCAGCGGACCATCCATGTCACCGACGGGCGCCTTCGACCGCATCGGCATCGTGGGTCTGGGGTTGATCGGTGGTTCGATCGCGCTGGCCATCCGGCAGCGCAACCCGACGCTGCGCATCATCGGGATGGACAACGCCACGGTGCTGGACGCGGCCGGACGTCTAGGCGCCATCCACGACGGCGTGTCCGATGCCGCCGGGCTCGCCGACGTCGACCTGCTGATCTTGGCTGCCCCGGTCCGGCAGAACCTGCGCGCGCTCGAGCCGATCGGCACCTGCCTTCGCCGGGATGCGGTGATCACAGACACCGGCAGCACCAAGCGGCAAATCGTGGACGCCGCGCGCGGATTGCCCGCACACGTGACGTTCATCGGGGGGCATCCGCTTGCAGGGGCCGCCGTCGGCGGGCTCGACCACGCGCGCGACACGCTGTTTGCCGGCCGCCCGTGGCTGTTGACCCCGGAGGACGAACGGTCCGCGCCCGAGCTCGAACGGCTCATCGCCTTCGTCTCGACGCTTGGCGCGTTGCCATCGGTGATGCGTGTGGAGGTCCATGATCGCCTGATGGCGTTCCTGAGCCACCTCCCGCAGCTCACCGTGAGTGCCCTGATGTCGGTCGTTGGCTCGGCCACGCGGGAGGAAGGCCTCGCGTTCTCCGGACCGGGGCTCATCGACAGCACGCGGCTGGCGTCAAGTCCCGCCGCGATCTGGCAGGACATCGTGGCCACCAACGCCGATCAAGTGGGGCCCGCACTCGACGCGCTCATCGCTTGCCTGCAGGAGTTGCGCGCCGACCTCGGACGCGGCGATCGCTTGGATGCCGTGTTCGATGCCGCGAACCGCTGGCGACGGGCGTTGCCCAAGTTCGATGTGACGCGCCAAGTATAATCGCTGGTCTATGAGCAAAGTGTTGCCGAGCGCCGACGCCGCCGTGGCGCTCATTCCCGACGGGGCGTCGATCCTCATGGGTGGATTTGGGCTGTGCGGCATCCCTGAAAACCTGATCAAGGCGCTGCACGCTCGCGGGACGAAGAACTTGACGGTCATCTCGAACAACGCTGGCGTGGACGATTTCGGCATCGGCGTCCTGCTCAAAGCGCGGCAGGTGCGGAAGATGATTGCCACCTATGTTGGCGAGAACAAGGAGTTCGAGCGACAGTTTCTCGCGAACGAGATCGAAGTGGAGCTCGTGCCACAGGGCACGTTCGGCGAGCGGATTCGGGCCGCCGGCGCCGGCCTCGGGGGCTTCTTCACCCCAACCGGATACGGCACGGTCGTGGCCGAGGGCAAGGAGACCCGTGTCATCAATGGGCGGCCGCACGTCTTCGAACAGCCGCTCGGCGCTGACTTCGCGTTCGTCCACGCGTGGAAGGGCGACCACGTCGGCAACCTCGTGTATTACAAGACCGCGCGCAACTTCAATCCGATGATGGCCACGGCGGCACAGGTCACGATCGCCGAGGTCGAGACGCTGGTCGAGCCCGGCCAGATCGAACCCGATCACGTCGTCACGCCGGGCATTTACGTCCGGCACATCCTTCAGGGCGATTCCTATGAGAAGCGCATCGAACGGCGCGTGGTCCGCCAGAACTGACCGAACATGGATGTACGAGAACGGATCGTCACACGCATCGCCCGTGAGCTGCACGACGGGGATTACGTCAACCTGGGTATCGGCCTGCCGACGCTGGTGGCGAACCACCTGCCGCCCGGCGTCGATATCACCCTCCACTCGGAGAACGGGCTGCTGGGCGTGGGGCCCTACCCGACCGAGGCCGAGGTCGATCCCGCCCTGATCAACGCGGGCAAGGAGACCGTGACGGAGCGAATCGGGGCGTCGTACTCGAGCAGTGCCGAGTCGTTCGCGATGGTCCGCGGCGGTCACATCGACGTCACGGTCCTCGGCGCGCTGCAGGTGGACCAGGAGGGCAATCTGGCCAACTGGATGATTCCCGGCAAGATGGTCAAGGGGATGGGTGGTGCGATGGATCTCGTGGCGGGTGCGAAACGGGTCATCATTGCGATGGAGCACACGACCAAGGATGGCGTCCACAAGATCCTCACGCGCTGCACGCTTCCGTTCACGGGGCTCAAGGTCGTGAATCTCATCGTCACCGACCTGGCCGTCATCGAGGTGACGCCCGCCGGGTTGCTGTTGCAGGAGGTGGCTGCCGGCGTCACCGTCGACACGGTGAAGGCCGCCACCGGTGCGCCGCTCATCATTCCAGAGAAAGTAGGCCGGTTTGGCGAGTAACTCCGACGTCGTCATTCTTAGCGCCTGCCGCACGCCGATTGGATCGTTCGGCGGCACGCTCAAGTCGCTGTCAGCGCCCGACCTGGCAGCGATCGTGATCAGAGAAGCCCTGTCTCGCGCTGACGTCCGACCCACCGAGGTCGGCGACGTGATGATGGGGTGTGTGCTCCAGGCCGGGGCGGGCATGAACGTGGCCCGTCAGGCGGCGCTGAAAGCGGGCATGCCGGTTGAGATCCCCGCCGAGACGGTGAACCGGGTCTGCGGATCGGGGTTGCAGGCCGTTGTTCACGCGCTGGAAGCGATTCGAGTCGGCTACGTGGACACGGTCGTGGCTGGTGGCACCGAGTCCATGTCCAACGCTCCGTATCTCCTGACCGGTGCACGCTGAGGCTATCGCATGGGCAACGCGACGGCGCTCGACGCCTTGGTAGGTGAAGGGCTGACCTGCGCCATCCACAGCTGTCACATGGGCATCACCGCCGAGGAGGTCTCGTCGCGCTATGTGCTGTCGAGCCTCAAGCCGGCCTTTCAGAAGGGCGGCACGGTGACGGCCGGCAAAGCCTCGGGCATCAACGACGGCGCCTCAGCGGTCGTCGTGACGACAGCCGAGCGGGCGCAACAGGGGAACGTGAAGCCCCTCGCGCGCACCCTTGCCCACGCCACGACCGGCGTGGACCCCAAGATCATGGGCATTTGGCCGGTGCCGGCCGTCCGCAAGGTGCTCGAACGCGCCAACCTCAAGGCGGTGGAGATTGATCTGTTCGAGATCAACGAAGCGTTCGCGGCGCAGTCCGTGGCGGTCGTCCGGGAGCTCGGACTCGATCCCTCACGCGTCAACGTGAACGGCGGCGCCATCGCGCTCGGCCATCTGATTGGCGCCAGTGGCGCGCGCGTTCTCACCACGCTCGTGCACGCGCTGCGAACGCGCCGGGGCCGCTACGGTGTGGCATCGCTGTGCATCGGTGGCGGCATGGGGATCGCGATGGCCGTGGAGTCGCTGCCGGACTAGCGGGTGGCGCGAGGCCGCGGGTGCGCTGGACCATCACGGGCGAGGTGCTCGAACGTCTCAAGGCCCACGCGTGCGACGCGCGACCTCGAGAGTGCTGTGGCTTGTTGCTCGGTCGATCCGGACACGTGATCGCGGCCAGACCCGCGGCGAACTTGGCGACGAGCCCCGACCGATTCGAGCTCGACCCCCAGGCGCATGTCGCCGCCATCCGTGCAACCCGCGGCAGCGACGTCGGCGTGGTCGGTTTCTATCACTCGCATCCCCACTCCGTACCCGTTCCCTCCCAAAGCGATCTTGCTGAATCGACCTATCCCGAGGCGCTGCACGTCATCATCGGCTACCCGACCGCGTCAGAAGCCGATGTCCGCGCATACCTCCTTCGGGATGGGGGATACGTGGAGGTCGAGCTCGTGAGGATTGAAGGCTGACAGTCACGGGGCTGGGTCAGCTCTCAGCCGTCACCTCACAGCGTTCAGCCGACTCACGAGCATGCTCCCGTCAGGCGAGAAACCCAGAGCAGTCGTGACCGTCAGAAGCTGACACGAAGTCCCACGTGGAACAGCCGTGGCGGTTGATACGCGATTGGTGTTCGATCGTCAGGGAGCTGGGCGGTACGTTCTTCGACGTCGTAGTTCAGGCCGGTAAGGTTGTAGCCGTCCAGGATCGCTTCGAGCTGGCGACCGCCGATGCGGAAGGCTTTCGACAGCCGGACGTCGAGCGCGGCGATGAATCGAAATCGCGAGTCGCCGGCCGCGAAAGCGCGCACGGCTTCGGTGCCCTGCGGCAGCGTCGGAAACACGAGGACACGCGTGAAGTTCTGGCCGTCCTGATAGCGCGCGATGGCACCGACACGCACGTCCCAGGGCAGTCGATACACGGTGCTCAGCTTGATGGTGAACGCGCGGTCGTTGAACAGCCGTCCCCGCCGAAACGGGTCGGCGTTGGGCGAGATGTAGGTCTCCGAAACGACCGACTGGTCGTTCTCCAGCGGACCGTAACCCAGCGCGGCGGACGGGCCGCGCGAGATGCTTGCCGTGGCGCCACCGTAAAATGTCAGCCGCTCTGCTGAATACTGCCCGGAGATCTCGAGGCTACCCGAGTAGGCCGCCTTCAGCCCCAAGTTCGTGAGGAGGTAGCGATCCGCGCCGAACGATGCCGGTGAACGGCCGTACACGGGGATGATCTTGTCGTCTCCAGGCGAGCCGACGTTGGCGCCGGGGTCCTCCACGAGGGTGACGGCGTGTACCGCGGCTGGCGCGCCCAGATTGCGCAGCGCCATGAACCCGTGCTCTCGTCGTCCGACGGCCGCGATCTGCAACCGTGACCGAGCGCTCGGAGCGAGCTCAAATCCGAACGAGAGCTCGTCCGACGTCGGACGCGCGAGGTCGGCGTCGATGCGGACGAAGTCGCTGAGACCGCCCGTGCCCGGGCCCACGCGCGCGACGATGGGGGTGACGCCGAGAACGGGACCGACGCGCGGATCCCATCGGTACACGGCCGCCCATGGCGCCGCCGGATCGCCAAACGCGAGCAGATCGAGCGCGAGGCGCACAGCGGACTTCGTGTAGCCGACGAACGCGTAGCTCCGGCCCCGTTCGCGGAGTCGCCAATCCAGGCGCGCGCGTGGCAAAACCGTGGTCCATCCGATCCCCTCGCCGGCTCCTTTGGCCGATCCGGACACCGCTTCGACTCGTAGGCCGGCGCTCGCGGTCAGCCGATCGCTGAGGCGGACGGTGTCACTCGCGTGGACGGCGAACAGGAAGGATCCGCGCCGTGACGGCGAGGTGGGATTTCGGAAGGACCAGATGCGGGACGGTAGGGTATCGGTTCGCTCCAACGCCGTGGTCACGGTCGACACGGGCGTACGCTGCGAGGCGCCCACCGCATCCACGCCCGCCGTGACGACGTGGGTGCTGCTTCGCCACATGGGCGTGCCCTGCGTGCGGGCGCCGAGGGTCCACTGCCGAACGGTCCCGTGGGGCGAGGCGACGACGGTCCACACCGGACCGTCGACCAGCCGTTCGACGGTGGCGCTGGTCGACGCGACGTTGTGGGTGCGAGCTCTCTGCGTGTACGCGGTGAACAGGCGCGCCGGCCATCGCCGATTCCGCGAGGTGCTCCATGCGGTCTGCACGTGTCCGCTCGTCTCGTCGGTGTTGGCCTGCGGCGCGCCGAACGCCTGCCGGAACTCGAAGGGAGTCTGCGTGCGCTGGAACCAGCCCGTCGTGCGCCACGCGCCGCCCCCGTCGCGGAGGCGCAGCACCGAGCCGAACGCGGATGCGAGGGACGCCTCGCGTGCGTCTCGCTCCCCCCGGTCAAGCTGGCTGGCGAGCGTCCAGCTGGCTGCCAGCGAGAGCGCCACTCGATCACTCAACAGACCCGTGCCGACCCAGTCCAGCCGATCCCGCCCCCTGAGCCGGGCGATCGAAGGCTGCCCGGTTGCCGGTGCCACGCGGGAGAGCCCTCCGTGTGAGAACGAAGCGGTGCCGGTGTGCTGCCATCGTGCCGACTGCTCGCGCGGGTCGATCGCCACCGGGTCGAGCGTGACCGCCAGGCCTGTCGCATTGACGTCGCTTCCGATGAGGCCGGTGGCGACACGAACGCGCTGCCAGGGGCTCAAATCCGGAAAGAGCAGCGGCGCCCCGGAGCCGTTTGGATCGGAGATGTCCACGTCACCGATCAGCACGCGCGTCTGGCTCCACGACGCTTGAAATCCGCCGATGCGCGACGGTCGGCCAAGATACAGGCCACCGTTTGCGAACCGATCCGAGATGAGCGACGGTTGCAGGGTCTCGAGGAGGGCGAAGAGGCTGTCGCCGAGCGGCAGATCCCTGAGGAATCTGTTGTCGTAGTCGAACCCCAGCGTCTGCGGGTGAAGGGCCCCGACATCGGTGCCGGGGTGTCGATCTGCGGCCTGCGCTGACGCCCAACCAGCCGTCAGAAACAGCCACAGCGGAACCGCCGCGAGTGCCCGCGCTCCGAACCGACGCATCAGTCGAGTTCCTGAACAGAGCTCGCCGCGGCCATGGTGCGAGTTCTGGTCGTGCGAGCCGGCAGGCGCACCGGCCACAGCATGACGAAGGCGACCAGTAGCGCCGCCAGGACGCCGACGCGGAGCCGCCACGTGCGCAGCGCGTCGATGGCGGCAAGGGGCGGCTGCAGAGGTTCTTGTGTCGTGCGAAAGATGGGGTTCAAAAAGATGATCGTCTGTGGCGTGCGGATCACCGTCCTCAGATACGTGTCGGCCTGCGTGAAGGTGTACTGCGCCGAGTGACCCCCCAGATGTGTCGACCGAAACGCGCCGTCCTGCCCGAAGAACTCGATCACGGCAGGGGCGCCGGTGACCGATACCGACACGGTGCCGCCGGTATCGACGGTCACGCTCGAGACCGACGCATCCATCTGTCCTGGACGCTCACCCCGACGCTCCACGGCGTAGGCGCGGCCGGCTCGCAAGGCACTCACCAGATCCGGTGCCGACGAGCTCGCCGCGTCGATCATCGTCCACGCCGCCGCCGTTCGCCGAGGGTCGGTGATGTCGTGGGTATCGTCGTTCCCCAGCGCCCAGACGGGATGCCCGCTGGAGAGCGCTGCGTCCCACGGTGCGGTCGACTCGAACGGTCCGTTGACGACCTCGATGAAATGGTATCCGGTCAGAAAGGCGAGGTTGGTGGCGTCGTACGCTTCGCGCGTGTCCGGGTGCGGTAGCGCGACGAGAGCCCCGGAGCGTGCGACACGATCGAGGATGAACTGTTGCTGGCTGAGCCCCTGCCAGAAAGGGAAGTCGAACCAGACGACGTGATGCGCACCGATCGCTAACTGATGCCGCTTCGTGAGGTTGTACCCGTGCTCGTACATGGCCAGCGTGTCGACGCCTTGGTGTGCGGCGATGCTGTGATAGTTCGATATGCCCGCGACGTCGTACCCGAGGCGCTTGTACGAGGCGACGACTTCTTCACTGGTCTGTTCGCCGTTCGTCAAGCCGCCCCACGCCCGCCCGTGCGCGTGGAGGTTGGCGCGTCGCCAGTGGCCCTGCATGTCGGCGTAGGGGTTGTAGAACCGCGGTCCATGAAAGGCGCGTGGCTCAGGAAAGCGGTAGACCGGGCTCCACATGTACGGCAGCCCGACCAAGACGACCGCCGCCAGTAGCGCGCGTTGCGGGGTCAGGCGCGGACCTCGAGCCGTGAGACCGGCTGGGTGAGAACCGAGGCGTCCATAGGGTCCGGGTCATTCTATCGGGTTCTCGGAAGATCACTTCCGCGAATGGACGCGTCAATCACCTCGACGATGTGCATCACCGGGGGCGCCTGCTGATTCGATGGCGACGACGCCCGGATCTGCAGGATGCAGCCCGGATTCGACGTGACGACGAGGTCTGCGTTGGCCGCCGCGAGCTGCTCCGCCTTGCGCCGTCCGAGCGAGCTGGCCATCTCCGGCTGAACCAAATTGAAGATGCCGGCACTGCCGCAGCAGACGTCGCTTTCCCCAATCGGGACCAGCTCGACGCCCGGAATCGCGTCCAGGATCTGGCGTGGCTGGCTCCGCACGCCCTGGCCGTGCGCGAGGTGGCAAGCGTCGTGATACGCAATCCGCGCGCGGACCGGGTGGCGCGGCGCTCGAGGCGCGAGGTCGGCCAAGATCTCCGTGACGTCGCGCACCTTCGCCGCAAACGCCCGGGCCCGTGAAGCCCATGCCGGGTCGTCGTGCAGCAGCTCGCCGTACTCCTTCATCGTCGATCCGCAGCCGGCTGCATTGATGGCGATGTGATTCACGGGGTTCTGCTCGAAGACCGCGATCAGCTGGCGCGCGAACTCCTTCGCCCGCTCCCGAGTGCCCGCGTGGAGCGCGAGGGCGCCGCAGCATCCCTGCGCACGAGGGGCGACGACGTCGCACCCTTCGGCCGCGAGGACGCGGACGGTGGCGGCGTTCACCTCGCCAAAGAATACCCGCTGCACACAGCCGGTCACGACTCCGATGCGAGCCCTAGGTGGCCCGACTGCTGGCGTCCGTTCGGCCACCTCGTCCGCCGGCGCGGATTCGGGCGCCAACTGCGCCAGCGCCCGCAGCCGCTGCGGCAGCAGGGCCAACAACGTCGGCTGCCGTTTGATCAGCGTGGCCAGCTTCATCGGGAGGGCCAGGAACCGCAAGCGTCCGGGGTAGGGGAGCACCCAGAACAACAGGTGACGGAACCAGCGATCGCTGATCGTCCGCGGCGCGTGTTGCTCGATCACGGCCCGCGTCTGTTCGATGAGCGGTCCGTATTGGACGCCCGATGGGCAGGCCGTTTCGCACGCCAGGCATCCGAGGCAGGTGTCGAAGTGGGCGACGATGTCGGCCGAAAGGGAGGCGCGTTGGTGAAGCGCGGCCTTCATCAGGTAGATGCGGCCCCGCGGCGAATCCATCTCCTGCCCGACCTCTAAGTAGCTCGGGCAGGTCGCCAAGCAGAAGCCGCAGTGCACGCACTTGTCGATGAGCGGCTCGAGCGCCGCCAGCGGCGCGAGCGGATCCGGTCGCGGCGAGTCGGGGCGCTCCGCTGTCGCCACGCCGCTCACGTCAGCCCCCCGGGTCCGCCTCCTGGACACAGCGTGCCGCGCGGATCGAATTGCGCCTTCACCGCCCGCATCAGTTGCTGCACGGCCGGGTTCCCAACCTCGTCCCAGCGGGGCGTGGCGTGCGCGACCTCTGGGTCGGTGGCGAGCACACTGACGTGACCGTTCGCCGATTTCAGCCTTGTCCGAAGCTGGCCGACCAGCGCGGCCGTTTGTGCGTGGTCGCCGTCCACATGAACGAGCACGGCCCCGAGCAGCGCCCGGCCAATCGCCACGACCCGGAGTCCCGATTCGGATGCGAGCGATTGAAGCGCGGTGAGGAGCTTCGGGAGGTCGACCGGAAGGACCCCGACGCGCAGGAGCGTGCCGGCGTGTCGTCGCACGCTGGTCGCATGCCGCTCCCAACACGGCTTCTCTTCGGTCTCGGTCAGAATCTCGGCGGTGGCGCCGTGGTGTGCCGCCAAGCGCGTCAAAACCGCGGCCTGCTGCTCGGCGGCGGCGACGGTGGTCTCGAATCGCAGCAGGCAGCGCGTGTCGGGCCACGCCACCTCGGCGGCCGAGGGCGTGAGCGGCGACTGCGTGATGGCGATGAGCAGCGCGCGAGCCTCGGCTTCGCTTCGTGTACGGACGACCACCGTGCGCGACGCAGGTGGCTTCGGTGAGAGCTTGAACGTGGCGGAGGTGATCACCGCCAACGTGCCGAACGACCCGCACAAGAGGCGCCCGATGTCATAGCCCGCAACATTCTTCACCACGCGGCCACCGCCCTTGGCGAGGCATCCGTTCGCCAGGGCGAATTCGACACCGATGAGCAGGTCGCGCGGCGCTCCGTAGCGGTGCCGGCGCGGACCGCTGTCGTTGGTCGCAATGAGACCCCCAACGGTGCAGTGATCGCCGGCCCAGGGGTCGAGGGGAAGCCACTGTCTCTCTCCGGCAAGCAGGGCATTGATGTCTGCCAGCGTGGCGCCGGCCGGAGCGGTGACGATCAGATCGCCCGCGCTGTGCTCGATCGGCGCGTTCAGGCGCTTGAGAGAGAGCACAACATCGGCCCGCTGGGGTGGTACGCCCCACCTCGCTTTGGTGCGATTGCCGCACACGACGACGGCCTGGCCCTGCGTATCGGCGCGACGCAACAGGTCCGCCACCTCGCTGGCGGCGGTGGGTTCAACCTGCTGGAGTGTGGCCGCGTCCGGCATGCGTATCAGAACCGCTCGGCGAGCCCTGCGCGCTCGATCGGGTGAGCGCGATAGGGTCCCGGCACTTCGCCGCATAGACGCGGCGTGGGAAATACCTTGCCCGGGTTGCAGAGGCTGCGGGGGTCGAACGCGCAACGCACGCGCTGCATCGTGTCGAGATCGTCGGTCGTGAACATCTTCGCCATCGAGGCCCGCTTGTCCGCACCAACACCGTGCTCGCCCGTCAAGGAGCCGCCGGCGTCGAGACAGTACTCGAGGATCTCGGACGCGACCCATTCCGCGCGTTCAGCCTGACCCGGAATCGATTCGTCGTAGCAGATGAGCGGGTGCAGGTTGCCGTCGCCCGCGTGGAACACGTTGCCAATGCGAAGCCCGGACCGCTGTTCGAGGTCACGAATCCGCCGAAGCACCTCTGGCAGTCGCGTGCGCGGCACGACGCCATCCTGGACGTAGTAGTTCGGAGAGACGCGTCCCATCGCCGCAAACGCCGCCTTGCGTCCCTTCCAGATGCGATCGCGCGCGGCGTTGTCGCGCGCGACCTCGACCGTTTCGGCGCCGCTGCGTTGGCAGACGCCTTCAACCCGCGAGAAGAGCTCTCGAACCTCTCCCTCGACGCCGTCCAGTTCCACAATGAGCACCGCGCTCGAAGGAGGGAAGTTGGGGTGGACGGCAGCTTCGGCGGCATCGATGGTCAGCCGGTCCATCATCTCAACGGCGGCCGGTACGATGCCGCACGCGATAATAGCCGACACGGCTTCACCGGCGGCATCGATCGAAGGGAATCCCGCCAGCAGCGTCAGCACCGCCTCGGGCCTTCTGAGCAGCCGGACCGTGACTTCGGTGACCACCGCCAGTGTGCCTTCGGAACCGATCAGCACGCCGAGGAGATCGAGACCCGGGTGATCCGGTGTCGGGCCGCCCAGGCGGATGACGTCCCCTGTGGGCAGCACCGCCTCGACGCCGAGCACGTGATGCACCGTGAAACCGTACTTTAGGCAGTGGGCGCCACCCGAGTTCTCGGCCACGTTCCCGCCGATCGAGCAGACGCTCTGGCTCGAGGGATCGGGCGCGTAGTAGAAGCCGAACGGCGCCACCCGTCTGGTGATCTCGAGGTTCGTGACGCCTGGCTCCACGACCGCGTACTGATTGTCTAGGTCGACGTGGCGGATGTGGGTCATCCTGGCGAGCGAGACGAGCACACCGTCGCGGCGCGGGAGTGCGCCGCCAGACAGACCTGTCCCGGACCCCCGGGCGACGAACGGCACGCCGTGCTCGTGGCACAGCCGGACCACTGCTGCGACTTCGGCGGTAGAGCGCGGAAGGACGACGGCGCCGGGCATTGCACGCAGATGCACCAAGGCGTCCGATTCGTAGGTCAGCAGATCGACCGGATGGCTGAGCAACGCATCCGCCGGAAGCGTACGGCTCAAGGCCTGCAGGAGAACAGGAGGCAATGGGGCTCCGGGGGACGGCTCGGTCACAGTGGTCAATTATGCGTCGGATCCGACACCGACCGCACGGATCTGGGACGCTCGCGCCGATAGAACACCGTGACGGGGAGACGCCGACGGCACACGGGTTGCCTGCGGGATACGTGCGATGGCGGCTGCAGGCGACTGGCCGGGGCGCGAGCCCGTTCGATCCGAAGTGGTCTCACTCGGCAACGAAGGACCAATCCGTCTGACCGTGTTTCATGCGCGCGGTCGGATTGTCGAATACTTTCCTGACACCGCGGCGGCGCTGCGGCGCCAGGGAGAGCTCGAGTATTTGCTCGCAGCTGCTCAAGGTTGATACGGCTGAAGAACCAGAGTGTATGAGCACGAACGCGCGATCCAGGGTGTTGATCATCGACGACGACCAGGCGGTCACTGAAACCTTTGCGTGCATGCTGCGCATGGAAGGGCATGAGGTCCGTACCGCCCACGACGCGGAATCCGGGCTTCGGGAGGCTCAACAGAATCCCCCGGACGCCATCATCGTCGACCTTCGGATGCCGCTCATCAATGGCTTGGGTTTCCTGTATCGACTGCGCGGAGAGCCGCGCCATCAGCAGACACCAGTCGCGATCGTCACAGGCGACTACTGTCTCGACGACAGCATCACGCGCGAGTTGACGGAGCTGGGCGCCCGCCTGTACTTCAAGCCGCTGTGGCTGGAGGACCTGGTGGAGCTCGCCTACGCACTGCTCAGCTCCGACCGGCCGAAAGCGTCTCAATCGAGCAACTAACCCCGCGCCACGCTTCGCCGGTTGCTGGGACCTCGCAGTGCGGGCCACGAAATCTGTAATCCGCGCTCAATTCTGCAACAGCGTGGCATCGTTGGGGCCGTCGGAGGTCGACTCCGGGCCGGGTCGTTGTTTGCGCAGCGCTGCACGGCTTCGCACCATTTCGTCGCCTTCGCGCGCACTCAGCGGCGTTGTGCCGCAACCGCACGGTTCTGGCACTCGGGTCGTTCTGTGACGCTTCATGCGTGTGTTCAGACACGGAGACGGTCGACTTCTGCTCGGCCTGGTCATCGGAGCGGCCGTGATGTTCGGCCAACCCCTCCGCAGCGCGCTCAGTCGTGCAGAGGAGATCTCTCGGGCATACGGCGTGGACGTCGTGCCAGCGTTGGCGATTCTGGTGCTCGTGCTGACCCTTCACTTCTATCAACGCCAGCGCGACGCCGCAGCCGCCGCACGCCTTGCCGCGCGTGAAACCGACGCTGCGAAACGCCACGCGAAGGACCTGGCGCGGTTGGTGGATGCTTCGCAGGCGCTGGCGAACGCCTTGGACCACGGCCAGCTTCGTGTCGAGGCGTGGCGGCACGTCCCGGCCTTGACTGGCGGCCGTACCGCCTGGGTGGCAGCGACCGAGCCACGGAGCTGGCACTGGATCATGGAACCCGACCTCGAGCAGGAGGCGCATCTCCTCGACCTCGCGCCGACCCTGCTGCAGCTCACCGAAGCCGGCCAACATCGACACGAGGGCTGGGCACTCTTTCAGCTCCGTAGCTCCGGACGACCTCTGGGACTGCTGGCGGTCGAGGATTCCCCAACTCTGACGGACGCCGATCAGCGCCGTATCGAGACACTGGCGGCGATCATCAGCATCGCCGTCAAGAACGTGCAGCTGTTCGACGAGATGCAGGTGAGCAGCGTGTCCGATGCACTCACTGGCTGCTTCAACCGCGCCCATGCGTTCGCGACGATTGACAGCGAGCTGCGTCGCGCGCGCCGGAACGGCCGGGCCCTCTCGATCGTGATGATCGATGTTGACGACTTCAAGCGGGTCAACGATCTGAACGGCCATCTTCTCGGGGACGCCGTGCTCTCGTCCATCGGCGAAACGCTCCGTCGGTCGCTGCGGTCGAGCGACATCAAGTGTCGGTACGGCGGGGACGAATTCATCGTGATTCTGCCGGAGACACCGCTCGACGGCGCCGAGCAGGTTGCCGACCATCTCCGGCGTGCGATCGAGCGTGTCGAGCACCCCGGACGAGCGCGGCCGTTCTCCATCGAGGTCAGCCTGGGCGCGTCGGCTGCGATCCCAGGAGAGGCGGACACGCTGGCGCTGATCGGGCGCGCGGATGCGGCGATCTATCGAGACAAGTGTCGAAAGGCCCCGGCTCTGCGTCTGGTTGGTTCGGCATCGCGAGGTGTCAGAGGGTCAGCATCCGCGTGAGCTCAACCGGCAGGATTCGCCCGCGGTGTGGAGCCCTGCGGTATCATCGCCGGAACGGGCATGCGAGCCTCCACCTACGTCCGTCTTGGTGTCATGGTCGCAGTAACCACGGCCTGCGGAGGAGACTCCGGCCCCGGAGGCGGCTCGGGAGGGTCGGGGAATCAGATCACGGGCCGTGAGCGCCTGGCTTGGGATCAACAGGCGCCCAATCAGCAGGAGCTGAACGGTCTTCGCTATCTGCTATGGGTCGACGACACCCCTGACAACATGACCGGTGTCACCTGCGAGCCCTTGCGCTCCGGCGTGGCGTCGTGCGTCGGCGCCTTGCGGCCGATGTCGCCTGGCGAGCATCGATTGGCGCTTTCGGCCGTCGGGCCGGATGGCTCGTAGAGCGCCAAGTCGGCGGACCTTGTGGTCACGGTCATCGGAGAGAACCGTCTGACGTTCGAGTCGCAGGCCGCGCCTTCGGCAGAACCGCCGACGATCCAGCGCGAGGCCGATGCGTCGAAGGAGAACACGATCGCTGGTGGCCCACGAGTCGCAGTGATCGCCGACGATCTGGTCGACGTCACCGACGTCGCCGCCACAGTCGACGGGCGCGCGTTCGTGGCCGAGCGACATGGGGCCGTGCGGATGTGGTCGCCTGAGAACGCCGAATCCACGACGGTTCTCACACTCGACGATGTGGTGACCGAGCGCGGGACGGGCCTCCTCAGCGTGGCCCTGGCCCCGGACTATGAGCGAACAGGATACGTCTACGTCGGCTACACCACGGCGACCGGATTCCGCGTGGCGCGCTATCGCGACCTTGCGGGCACCTGGGCCGAGCGCGCCATCCTGTTCGAGACGCAGCCCGACTCGGTCTACACGGCGGCGGTCGTCCGTTTTGGCCCGGAAGGTCGTCTGTACGTCGCGCTGGATGACGAAGGCAACCCGCAGGCTCGGGTGGATCTCGGCTCGCTCAGCGGCAAGGTCCTGCGCCTGAATCGCGACGGAAGCGTGCCTGACGACCAGCCAGGGTACTCACCCATCCACGTGGCGGACGTCCGTCGGCCACGCGGCTTGGGCTGGACGCCTGTCGGCGATCGCCTCTGGATCGCCAATGGCGCAGACGCCGAGGCCGGCAGCGTCGACGTGGCCCGGTTGGACATGAGCAGCGAACCGCGGGCGGCGCGGCGGGTGGTTGTCGCGCGCTACTCGTTCCCCGATGGCGATGTCCCTGGGGCCGTCGCTCTCTATCGCGGGGAGGCCTTCAAGCTGTGGGACGGCGACCTGCTCGTCGGGCTGCTGCGGTCCGAGCAGCTGTTGCGCCTCGACCTGGATCCCGCCGACCCCGACGCCGTGACGTCGAGCGACATCGTCCTCGACGGCACCTATGGTCCGATCCGAGCGATGACAGTCGCCCCGGACGGGACGCTCGTCGTGGCGTCCGAGCGGCAGCTTCTGCGTCTGGCGCCATGACCGATACGCCGACGACAATCGGTACGCATCACGCGAGCACCGCCTGTACGTAGCCGCGATGCTCAGAGAGCGTGACGGGAATCTCGAAGAGCCTGCTGAGCTGTAGGTCGGTCAAGACCTCTCGCCGCTGGCCGTCGGCCACGACGCGCCCGTCCTTCAACAACACGACGTGTGAGATGGCCGGCACGATCTCCTCGACCTGATGGGTCACGAGAATCAGCGTCGTACCCGCTTCGGCGACGCGGTTCATCGACGTCATCAAACGATGGCGCGCCGCGACGTCGAGGCCGGCGGCCGGTTCGTCCAGCAGCAGCGCTGTGGGCGTGGTCACGAGCGCACGGGCGACGAGCACGCGGCGAACCTCGCCCGTCGACATCTCGTCCAAGAAGCGAGAGGAGAGGTGTGCAGCATCCATGCGGTCGAGTGCAAGTCGTGCGTCTTCTCGCATGTGCGCCGTCACCGCGTCCGGCGGCGTCAGGCCGTGCATCCCGAAGAGGCCGGAGAGCACCGCGTCGATGGCGCGGATGCGACCGTGACTGTTGCCGTTGACGAACCGGTGATGCAGATCGCTCGATACGACGCCGAGACGGGGCCGCAGCTCGAACACGTGCCACAGGTCGCGACCCAGCACACGGAGCGATGGGGACCCGTCGGCGTGCGGCACCGGCCGCTCCTGGAACGTGATGAGCTGCATCAGGGCGGACTTGCCGGCGCCGTTGGGCCCCATGATCGCGGTGTGCTGGCGCGGCGGGATGCGCAGCGTGACGCCATCGAGCGCGCGGACGTCGTTCTTGATGACGGTCGCGTTCATCAGCTCGAGGATTGCCGGCTCGTTCATTCAGCGGCCGTCAGTCGGATCGTGGTCGCCCGGTACTCCGGACGTTACGCCGTCGTCGATGTCGTCCAACTCCGGTCCGCCGATGTCCGGGGATGCGGGTGCTGGCCTGCTCGCCGCCGACCCGGCCGGGTTGCGCAGGAGCCAGCGCGCGGTCGCGAGGACCGCCAAACCCACCGCGCCACCCTTGACGATGTTGGACACGCGTGGTGTGGTGGCCGGGGGCCGTGCAGCAGAGCGTTTTCGCGTGCGCTTGTTATCGACCGGAACCCAACGGGTCAGGAAGACGAACGCTTCCGCGGCGCAGGCGGGACAGTGGGGGTCCTCATGCAGTTCTTCGCAGTCCAGACAGAGTCGGGCGCTTCGCAGCTGCATACTGCAGCCAGTCTACAATAGACCTGCAAATGGAACTTGTCACTGCCCTCGGTCGCACCATTCCGTTCGCGCTCGCGTCGGGGATCAATCTCTACGCCACGGTGGCTGTGCTAGGTTTCTCGTTTCGCTACGGCTGGGTGGACCTTCCGGTGGCGTTTCGAGGGTTCGAGCACCCCGTGATCATCGGTACCGCCTTGACGATGTTCGTGCTCGAGTTCTTCGCGGACAAGATTCCGTGGGTCGATACGGCGTGGGACGCGGTCCACACCGTCATTCGGCCGCTGGGCGGGGCGCTCGTCGCCGTCACCGCCCTGGGCGAGAGCACGGCCACGATGCAGGCGCTCGTCGCATTGCTGGGCGGCTCGGTGGCGATGACCACCCACCTGTCCAAGGCCGGCACGCGCGCCGTGGCCAACACGAGCCCGGAGCCCGTGAGCAACTGGACCCTCAGCATCATCGAGAATGTCTTCGCGATCGGATTCTCGTACGTCGCGCTCCAGTACCCGTACCTGGCCCTGTTGGTGTCTGTCGCCATCCTCACCGTCATTGCGATGTCCGCGACGTTCCTGTACCGCGCTGTTCGCCGACGACTCACGCCCCATCCCTAATCACGCGACAGCTTTCGATGTCGAAGCTCGCGGCACCGAGGGCAAGGCGCGTCTGATTCCGGAAGCCTCGGACGAACTGGAGGAAGCGGTCGACATCCGCGAAGTTGCTGACAAGACCCAGCGACGCGCGAATCGAGCCGGCGCTCTTCCCGCCTCGGTGTTGGATGATCTGCATGAACCGAGGCAGCGCGATGTTGTCTTCCTGACTGGCTGAGAGCATGTCCTCTTCGGTCAAGCCCTCAGCGGACTCACCGGTGCCCGGATTACAGAAGCACCCGGTTCGCAGCGAGATGTGTTCGGCGCTGGCGAGCTCCTCGATGCGGCGGTAGTCGAGCAGGTGGCCATCTGGATCGTAGAGGTTCAGGGTGATCGTGCCGCCACGGGACTCGGTCGTGATCGGACCGTAGATCCGGACCATCGGTCGACCGTTGGAGTGCCGCAACTCGAGTAGTCGCTCGAGCAGCCAGCCCGTCAAGCAGCGTACGCGTGTCTCGATGGTCTGGAGCCCGATCCGCTCGAGGCGACGCAGCCCCATGCCCACCGCCGGAATGCTCAGGTAGTTGAGCGTGCCATCCTCGAACCCGGCTTCTCCAGGCGTCAGGCGATGCACGAACCCCTGCACGGTGGCAAAGCTGACCGTGCCCCCCGCGAACCACGGGCGGCGGAGCTTCGACAGCACGCGCCGGTGGACCAGGAGGCAGCCGACACCGGTCGGGTACCCGAACATCTTGTAGAACGACAAGGCGACGAAGTCCGCCTGGACCTTCTCGAGATCGAGCCGCTTGGTTGGCACGTAAGCCGCGGCGTCCAAGAGGACGTCCCATCCGGCGCGATGCGACTCGTCGACGAGCTCGAAGGGGTGTTGCACGCCCGAGAAGTTCGACTGGGCCGGGTACGCGAACAAGTGCGCGGCGTCTGAGGCCCGGTCGGCCAGCAGCGCGGTGAGCCGTGCGCGGTCGATACGGAGCTGCGGTACGAGCAGCGGCGCGTAGGCGACCCGGGCCCCCCGCGCCAGCGCGAACTCACGAATGCCGTTCACCGAGTTGTGGTTATCGAAGGTGAAGAGCGCGCGCCCCTTGGGATCGAAGGGGTACGCTTCGCCCACCAGCTTCAGCGCGGCACTGGCGTTGGCGGTGAAGACCGCGATGTAGTCGCGTTCGGCCCCAAACCACGCGAGCACGTGACGTCGCGTCCGTTCCACGACGTCCGTGGTGGCCGACGAAGATTCGTTCACCGAGTGGGGATTCCCCAGCACCGAGCTGGTGAGCCACGCGGCGTGCTCGTGAACGTGTGCTTCGCTGTACAGGCAGCCCCCCGTGTAGTCCAGGTATACGTGGCCCCCTGCATCGAGCCGCCGGTAATCCGAGGCCCTCAGCTCATCGATCGCTCTTGTAGCCGCATACTCGGGATACGCTGTGAGGAAGGCACGTTCGGAGGTGTCCACGACTCGATTGTAGCGAGCTTGGGCAACCGACGTGCGACCGGGTTCCGAGCGTCACGATGGTCGTCGACGGTCAGCACGAGGTTCTTGCCTTTCTGTCCACCCCAGCGGCCTATGCCGCCGGAGGCCGATGGCCCGCGCCGCCTGCGGTCGAGCGCATCGACACCCACAGCGCGGCTGTGTTCCTCGTCGGCGACGCTACGTACAAGCTGAAGCGCGCTGTCCGCTACGACTATCTCGATTTCTCCACACTCGACCGTCGCCGGCAGTGCTGCGACGCGGAGGTGGAGTTGAATCGCCGAACCGCACCACACCTGTACCTCGGTGTCGTACCGGTCACGCGTGAAGAGAGGGGACGGCTGGCCTTGGGCGGCGTGGGTGTTCCGATCGAATGGTTGGTCCACATGCGTCGCTTTCCCGACGATCAACTCCTCGATCGCCTCGCCAGTCGCGGTGCGTTGCCTCAGACGTTGATGCCACGCCTCGCGCAATCGATTGCCCGCCTGCACACGACCGCCGCGCGGTGTACGGGCCGCTCGGGTCTTGGCGCGATGCGGTGGGTAGTCGAGGGCAACGAGCTCGGTCTGCGGGACGAGGGTGCTGGTCGGCTCGACGCGAGTCGTCGCGAGCGGGTCATGGCGCGCGCGCGACAGGAGCTCGACGCCCAGGCGGCTCGGTTGGACGTACGCGCCGACGCGGGTTGGATTCGCGTCTGTCACGGTGACCTCCACCTTGGCAACATCGTCTTGCGGGATGGAGCGCCGGTTCTCTTCGACGCCGTCGAGTTCAACGACGACATTGCTTGCATCGATGTCTTGTACGATATCGCGTTCCGGTTCATGGACCTCTGGCGACGGGAGCTGCGTCGCCAGGCGAACGAGCTCTTCAACCACTACGTGCGTGCGACATTCGATGTCGCGCAGTGCGATGCGCTCGCGCTGCTTCCGCTGTTTCTCTCGTGTCGATCCGCGGTGCGGGCCAAGACGAGCGTGACCGAGAGCCGCCTGCAGCCCGTCGAGGCGCACGCCGCCGAGCTCGTGACCGCGGCGCGCGCGCATCTCATCGAGGCCGAGCAGACGCTGGCGCCCACAACGCCAGTCCTCGTCGCGATCGGAGGCCACTCGGGATCCGGCAAGTCCAGCGTGTCCCGTGCGGTCGCCGCTGAGGTGGGACGTGTGCCCGGGGCTCTGCATCTTCGGAGTGACGTGTTGCGAAAGCGTCTGGCGGGAGTCGACGAAACGGCGCGGTTGCCGGCTGATGCCTACACACCCGAATCGCACGAACGGGTCTATGCCGAGCTCTCTCGTTGGGCGCGGGCGGTCCTCGCGGCCGGGCACTCGGTCATTGCGGATGCGGTATTTGCCACCGAGGACGAGCGTCGTGCGATCGAGAAGGACGCACGGGCGGCTGGGGCTCGGTTCGCGAGCGTCTGGCTCGAGGCCCCTGCCGACGTGCTGGCGGATCGTGTGGAACGGCGCGCCGGCGACGCGTCCGATGCCACGGCGGCGGTAGTGATCCGGCAACTTGCGCGTGGCGCAGGCACCGTTCGATGGTCCGTCGTACAGGCCACCGGATCGCCGGAGGAGGTTGAACGACGTGTCCGAGCGGCGCTCGGTCGGGTGCTATAGTGCCGCACGCACCCATGGGCTCGTCCTCCTCTGCCCTCCACCGCGGTTCGGTGCTGCTGCTCTTTGTCGGCAGCGGCGTGGCCGCGCTCGTGTACGAGGTCGTTTGGTTCCAGATGCTCCAGTTCGTGGTCGGCTCGTCGAGCGTCTCGATGGGCATGTTGCTTGCGACCTTCATGGGCGGCAGCTGTATTGGTAGCGTCTGGTTCGCTCGCCTGGTGTCGGTGCGACACCACCCGCTTCGCGTCTACGCCGTGCTCGAAGCTGCGATCGGCGCCTGCGCGCTCTTGCTTCTCGTGTTCGTGCCGCTCATCGGTCGTCTGTATACCGCGTGGGCTGGCGCCGGCCCGTCCGGGTTCCTGCTGCGAGGCGTTGTGGCAGCGGCCTGTCTCCTGCCGCCAACTGTGGCCATGGGGGCCACCTTGCCCGCGATCGGTCGGTGGGTGGAGATGACACCGCGCGGCCTCTCGTGGCTTGGTTTCTTCTACGCGGGCAACACGATCGGCGCCGTCATCGGGTGTCTTCTCGCGGGCTTCTACCTGCTGCGTCTTCATGACGTCGTCGTGGCAACGATCGTGGCCGCGTCGGTCAACGGGGTCGTGAGTGTCGTGGCGTGGACGCTGGCGGCGCGCGACGAGGAATCTGCGCGCCGTGGAGTCGTGTCGGGCAGCGCCGCCCAACCTGGCGGGCGCGGTGAGCGCTGGCGTCGGGTTGCCCCGCTTGCGGCGATCCCGCTGTCGGGCTACTGCGCGCTGTCGGCGGAAGTGGTCTGGACCCGATATCTTGCGCTGTCGTTTGGCGCCACCGTCTACTCGTTCGGCATCATCCTGGCGGTGTTTCTCGGCGGCCTCGGGATCGGCAGCGCTCTAGGCGCGGTGCTTGCGGCGCGCCTGCGCCGACCGGCGGTGGGTCTCGGCGTGGCGCAACTCCTCACAATTCCTGCCATCTGGTACTCCGGCGTGATGCTCGCCCGCGTGCTGCCGACGCTGGCACCAACGGTCTCGATCACGACGACCGTCTGGCAAGTCTTCGCCGTCGACGTGAGCCGTGCTGTCGTTGCCGTACTGCCTGGGCCGCTCCTCTGGGGTGCGAGCTTTCCCCTGGCGCTGGCATCCTCCGGTGGAGCGGACCACGACGGCGGCCGGCTCGTGGGCCGCGTCTATGCCGCGAACGCCCTTGGTGCGATCGTTGGCGCGCTCGCGTCCAGCCTCGTCCTGATCGGCGCCGCGGGTAGTCAGGTGACTCAGCAGCTCATGATCGGCGTAGCCGCTGTCGCGGCCATTGTGGCGCTGATGGAGACTGGGCGAGTGGGAGAGCGGAGAGCTGAGAGCCGAGCGCTCGAGCGAGAGCCGCGCCGCTTTCGGAGTCTGGTGGCACGGCGAGCCGCCCTGGCGACCGCCGTCGGCGGCATCGCGGTGTTCGCGATCCTGAACGTACCGGCCGTTCCCGCGCTGCTCGTGGCATACGGGCGCCACGCAGCCGCGTGGGCCGGTCACGCCGGAGACGTGTTTTTCGTGGGCGAGGGGTTACAGGCGTCGGTCGCCGTGTCGCGACAGGCGGATGGCTCACTGAACTACCACAACGCCGGCAAGATCCAGGCGTCGAGCCTTCCACAAGACATGCGGCTCCAGCGGATGCTTGGTCACCTCACGACGATCGTGCCGAAAGAGGCGCGATCCGTTCTGGTGATCGGGTGCGGCGCCGGAGTCACGGCCGGAGCGGTGAGCGTCAGCCCGAAGGTGGAACGCGTGACCATCGCCGAGATCGAACCGCTGGTGCCAGCGGTCGTGTCCCGGCACTTCGCTGCTGTAAACCACGACGTGCTCCGCAATCCGAAGGTGCGGGTCCACATAGACGACGCCCGCCATTTTTTGGCGACAACGGACGAGCAGTTCGACGCGATCACATCCGATCCCCTCGACCCTTGGGTCAAGGGTGCCGCGGCGCTCTACACGAAAGAGTTCTTCGAGCTCGCGAAGTCTCGCTTGAAGCCAGGCGGTGTGATGACGCTGTTCGTACAGCTGTACGAGAGCAGCCCCGAGGCGGTGAAATCGGAAATCGCGACGTTTTTCGAGGCGTTTCCGCACGGCCTCATCTTCGGCAACACGTTCGACGGGCGTGCCGAGGACACGGTGCTCGTTGGGGCGACGGAGCCGTTATCGGTAGACGTCGACGCGCTCGAAGCGGCGCACCTTGAGGAGGCGCACGCGCTGGCGCGGCGCTCGCTCGGCGAGATCGGCATCTACTCGGTGGTCGATCTCCTGGGCCGTTACGCGGGCCGAGCCGCTGACCTGAAGCCGTGGCTCGCCGATGCGGTCGTCACGCGGGATCGCGACCTCCGGCTGCAGTACCTCGCCGGCCTCGGGCTCAACCAACACCTCGGCCGCGACATCTACCGGCAGATCCTCGAATACCGTCGCTATCCCGACGATGTGTTCATGGCCCGGGAGCCGCACGCCTCGTGGCTGAGAGAGGCGATTGGGCAGGGCGCGGAATGAGCTTCCTCGCGTCTGGTCTGGCGCGGGTCGTCGGACGGTCGCCGTCAAGATGACCCGAATGTCCACGGCAGGCCGATCGGACATCCTGACTCTAATCTCGCCCCGTCTCTTCCTCCCCCAACACGGCTAACAGCGAGAGCGGATCGATGCGGGCGCCTGTGGCGCGGACGGCCCAGTGCAGGTGCGGTCCGGTGACACGGCCGGTTGCGCCGACCAGACCCACGATGTCGCCTGTGGTGACCGTGTCACCCTCCTGGACTTTGAACGCAGACAGGTGGGCAAAGAGTGAGAAAAGCCCCAACCCATGATCGAGGATGACGGTGTTGCCAGAGAAGTAGAGATCCTCCGCGAGCCTCACTCGACCGCGGTTTGGCGCCTTGATTGGCGTGCCCGCCGGGCTCGAGAAGTCGGCGCCGGTGTGCGGTGAGCTGCGCGTGTTGTTGAACACGCTGCGGCTGCCGAAACGGCTGTTCGCGGTGTCGATCACCGGCCGCGCGAAGGGACCCGACCAGAGCGCCTCGAGCGCCGGCGATCGATAGACGCTGTTGATTCTTTCCGTATCGCGCTTGATTCGGTCGAGCGCTGCGGGCGGTGGATTGACCATTGCGGGGTTGACCGTGAGCCGTCGCGTCGGGAACTGCTTGGGCACCACCGTCAGCGACTGCGTCGTCGAGGCTTTGCCAGCCGGCAACGTCGCCGTCACCGTCGTAGGAAACGTGCCGGGCTTGGTGGTGAGGTCGATGCCGACCAGAGCCACCCACGTGTCGCCCTCACGGCGGACGGCCCGAACTGTGCGTTCGAACGCCGCCACTGTGACGTTCGTTCCGCCCGGAGGCACCGTGATGGAGTAGAGCACGAGCTCACCGGGTTGCAGTGACCGCGCTTTCGACTCGACAGCGATCGGGGTCTGCGTCGGGACCTTGCGGTCCTCCGGTGCCTGAGCCCTCAGGCGTGTCACGGGGAGCAGGGTCAGCACGGCGAGGCTGGTCACGCTCGCAGCAAGGCGACGGTCGAGCTTCACAGGTCGATTCTACTCCCGGGATTCATCTCACTTATCGGCTCCGGATCGGCGGGCAAGCAGAACGCCGAAACGCGCAGGCGCCTGGGGATCTGGGCTCGGAGGTTCGCGCACCCTCCGCTATGCTGGAGATCGGCATGAGCTCGCCCCGCATTCCGCGAGAGCTTGCGGCCCGCCTGCATCGGGACGCTGATGCAGCGCGCTGGCAGGTGTCCATCGCGCGCTTCGCCGAAGCGCTGGAGGCGACCTGCGCCAAAGCCGACCCGCACTCAAGTCGCTCTGCCCGTGAGACCGAGTCGGCGCTGCGTGCGCTCCACTTGCGCGACCTGGCCCTCGCCTGCGCGTGCGCCGACGGTCACGAGCCCGCCTGGGAGCACTTCGTCCTGGAATACCGGCCGTCGCTGTATCGCGCGGCCGAGACGATTCGGCCGGGCGCTGGCCGTGAGCTGGCGGATTCGCTGTACGCGGAGCTCTTTGGCGTCTCGCTGCGCGGAGAGGCTCGGACCTCGCTCTTCCGGTACTTCCACGGGCGGAGCAGTCTCCCGACGTGGCTGCGCGCGATCCTCGCGCAGAGGCACGTCGACGCGATTCGCTCGGAACGCCGGTGTCGGTTTTCAGCAGGAAGGGACCCTGCCTTTTCAAAACGTTTCCCCCCTGAGGTGTTCCATCGCCTGACCGCGTGGTGACGGTCCTCAGGGTGCGGTAATCAGCCGGTTTCTGTCCACACTTTCGCCTCCTCGACTGGTCGAGAGCGGAGCCTGCGGGCGCTCGGCGGCGGTGGCCGGAGCCCGAGTGCTGGCAGGTGGTTGCCGCCGAGCGCCCCCTCGTGAGCGGTGGCTGAGTGTACCCGTCATCGCGAGCGCTCCTTGGTGTCCTTGGCGAGCCGCGGCTTGAGCCGGGGTCGATAGGATTCGCCGTCGATGACGAGATCATAGGCGTTGCTGGTAAAGCGATCGATGGCGCTCTGGGCGCGCACGGGATCGGCGAAGGTCGCGAGCCATTCGTCCGGGCCTCGATTCGAGGTCACGATCACCGAGCCGGTACGATAGCGCTCGAGGAGCAGGTCGTAGAGGTCGCGGCTCTCGACGGGATCGAGGACGTCGATGGCGAAATCATCGAGGATGAGCAGGTCGACGGCGACCAGCTTGCGGAATTCGGCTTCATAGCTGTTGTCGAGCCGCGCGTGCTTCAGCACTTTGAGCATCTGGTCGGTGCGGACGGCCAGCACGGTGGCGCCGCGCCGACAGGCGACGTGGCCGAGCGCGTGCGCGTGGAAGGTCTTGCCGACGCCGACGGGGCCGACGATGGTGACGTGGGCATGGGCGTCCAGGAAGCGCAGCGTGGCGAGCTCGTTGAGGAGCGCGCGGTCGAAGGTGACCTTCGCGGTCGTGTCCCAGTGTTCCAAGCGCATCCGGGGATCCAAGCGGGCCTTCTGGACGCGCAGTGTGACGGCCAGGCTTTCGCGACGGGTGACTTCGTCGCTGAAGACCTGCAGCAAGAAATCCTGATGAGGGATCTTCTGCTGGCGTGCGAGCGTGAGGCGCTCGGGCAAGATGTCGAGGATGCGCGAGAGCTTCAAGCGGCGCAGCACGGCCTTCAGATCCGGACTGATGATCTCGGTGGTGGTCATTGGGACTCCTCTCCTTCAGAGGCCGCAGCAGCGAGCGGCAGTTTGTATTGGGTGGCCGGACGGAGATACCGCGCGAGCGGGATCACGCGCGCGGGCGGGGCGGCGGGCGGGGCCGTGACGCCCTGCTCGAGCATCCGTTTCAGGCGCTTGACGTCCAGCATGTCGGCGCCGAGCGCGATCGTACAGACCTCCGTCACGCGCGCGGCGCCGTACCGACGCACGAGGCCGAGCAGCGCGTAGACCCGCCGCATCCGTGTCCAGGGCAGGGGGCTGTCGAGCAGCGCGGCGGCGTAGCGGCCGATGACGTCGCTGGCGGCCTCGGCCTGGCGGCGGAGCGCATCGACATCGCGCATCGCGTAGACACTGCGCTCGGCCGGGTAATCGCTGGCATCGATCGACTGGGCGCCGGGCGCCTTCCGCGGGTGCGGCTTGATCAGCAGCCCGCGCGCATAGAAGCGGACAGTGTACGCATCCGCGCGGGCCGAGAGCCACTGGCCCACGTGCGTATGCGGGATCGAGTAGACCGCTTTGTCGACGGCGGCAAGCTGATCGCGCCCGACCTTCGGCTCGGCCCAGAGCGGAATGTCGTACGGGGTGGTGGGCGCCGGCAGCAGCAGCCCGTGCTCTTCGGTCTGAAAGTGCTCGAGCGGCCGGCGCTGCGTGCGACTGTGCCGCCGCAGGCCGTAGTCATTCAGGCACCAGTGTCGCGCATGCGCGCGTGCGTCCTCGAGTCTGATGAGCACTTCGCCGGCGAAGCAGTCATCGCGGACGCCGGGTACGGTCCGTTCGACGCGCCCCTTGTCGCGAGCATGCCGCACCCTCGCGGGGTCAATGTGAAAATGCCGAGCCTGCGCGTACTCGAGAACCCCGGCCGTGATCCGCGGCTCAAGTGGGTCGGCCTGCTTGATGAGGGCCTTGGTGTTGTCCGGAATAATGACCTTGAAGACACCTCCGAAAAACTCCCAGGCCGCTTCACACGCTTCGATCGCCCGCGCGGTCGTTTCTTCGAAGCTGGGATAGACGAAGCGGTGGCGGGAGCGCACCGCGGTAAAGATGAAGGCGCGAAAGCGGCGCTTCTTCCGCTCGGGGAGCGTGAGCCACCCGACCCAGCCCGTATCGAGCTGCAGCTCCTGACCGGGCTCGCCGTCGAGTACCGGGATCGTCGTCGCGGTCTTGCCAAACTGCAGCTCGAGGACTGCGAAGCGGTGGAGCGTGGGATAGGCGATCTCGACGCCATGGCGAATGAGCAGCTTCCGAATCTTGGTGAGCCGGATGCCATCGCCGAGCCAGCGCTCAATCGCCGTGCGCTGCTCAACGCAACGCGCCCAACCGTCGCCCCGGGGCCGACCGCCGCCAGGATGCAGCGCGAGCAGGACCTGCCGGACTTCCTCATCGCTGATCGTCGCCCGCACGCGGACGCCGGCGGTCGCCGCGGCTCCGAGATAGCGCCGCATGGTTTTCGGATCGAGTCCCAGCTGGGCGGCGATGCTCTTCTTCGGCAAGCCCTCGCCGCGGAGCCGCAGGACCTCTTTGACTTCGATCATCGTGACCTCGCGATACATGCACGCCTCCTGATCCCGGGACACAGCCCGGGACCGGAGACCTCTCTATCGCGCGGTCAGGCGAAAGGGGGGAAAGGCTTTGAAAAACCTCACTCCAGAGGGGGGAAAGGTTTTGAAAAACTCGTCAGAAAGGGGTCCCTACATTTTGAGAACCGACACCCCGGCATGAGCCGCTGCCCGATGAAGATGTCAGTCCTGGTGTCTCCCGCTCCTTGTCGTCGCCCGCTTCGGCATCAGCTCCCGCGTCGGTGGAGCGAGATCGGTGGGTGTCGCTGGTCCACCGCACGTTGTCCGTCGCGGTTGCAGCGCTCGATGCGAAGGACCGCTTGCGGTTGAGCTGTTACTACGTCGAATCGCGGACGCTGGCGGAGATCGGCCGCGTGCTCGGCGAGCACGAGGCGACGGTGTCGCGGCACCTGTCCAGGATTCGCCGACGATTGCGGACTGAGGTAGAGCAGCAACTCCACGAACGTCACGGAATGACGAACGAGGAGATGGCTGAGTGCTTCGCTTCGGTCAGCAGGGACGCCGGTCCGCTCGACCTGGGTGCGCTCATCAACGCGCCTCCAGCGAGAGCTGGAATGGCGAGAGCGGCAGGCCCAGGAGCCCCTGAGACGGGATAGGGGTGCGCGGCGTAGGCTCGACAGACCGCTTGGGCAAGATCGAGGCGGCGCCGCGTTCTAGGGGTAGGAGCCCCGACGCGTGAGACCAGGGGGAGAGACCCTGGAGTAACAACGTCAGCTGGAGTGATCAATGCCAGGCCACATCGACCCAAAAGGAGACATTAAGCCAGCGCTGAAGCTCATGCTGCGGACCTCGTCCGGAGTGGCGGCGTCCGCATGCCCAGATGCCGAGACGTTGGCTGCCTGGCACGAGCGGACGCTGCCGGCCGCCGAGATGGCGGCCTTCGAGCACCATGCGGCCGAGTGTGCGCGCTGCCGCGCGATGCTGGCGGCGTTCGTGCGAGCGGACCTTGACGGGTTGGGCGCGGAAGCGGGTGAAGGCGTGGTCGGCTCCTCGCCGTTTTGGCGACGCTGGCGCCTCAACTGGCTGGTCCCAGTCGCCGCAACCGCGACCGCACTGGCGCTGTACGTCGCCGCGCCTGGCCCCTCCGACGATCGGAGCGCGGCCGGAACTCCGGAGATACTTGACGGGTTGCGGTTGAACGAGCTTCCAACGCCGCCCGAGAAGCCGCGCGACGATTCGACTGAACCCTCCGCGACGGGTGAGTACCGTGCTGTGGAACCGCCGGCCCCAGGTTCGGCGACTGTCGAGAACCGAGCAGACACGGTCGACCGACGCAATCAGGGCTATGCCGACGCAAGCAACGACCAGAAAGCCGCCGCGCCCTTGATACAGATGCCGCCCGCGCCGGCGGCGACGGCCCCGCCTCCTGCTGGGGCTTTTTCGCCGTTCGCCCCGGTACCTGCAGAGCCGAGATCGGCGGAGCCGCCGCCAGTTGTTGCGCCTTTGCCGCCTCGGGCCGAGCGAGACACGGCCGAAGAGGCCTTACCGCCACTGGCGGCGCGGGTCCCGCCGAGCGAGGTCCCGCCGCGTCCGGGCCCATCGGCCGCCGCGCCGGGGCTTGTGGACGCCCCGGTGCTGGAACGGGCCCCGGGCGCCCCGCGACGTGAGCGCGTAGGGGAGCCGAACGAGCAAGCCATCGGCGCTGTCCGCGATCGCGCGGCTCGCGTCGTGCCACTGTCCGGGGGATCTAGCAGCCTTCGATTCCGCGTCGACGCCGGTCGCCTCGATCGGAGCACGTCCGGTGATGCCTGGAGCCTCGTGCCTCTGCCGGCGGGAGTGTCTGCGGGAGACATCACCAGCGGCACCGTGTCCGGTCGGACGATTTGGATGGTCGGACGCGGAGGACTCGTGCTCCATGCCCCGGAGGGCGGACCGTTCACGCGCGTTCCAGGCCCTTCGTCGGCTGACTTGCGTCTGGTCACCGCCGAGGACGCGCGGACTGCGACAGTGCTCACGAGCGACGGGCGGGAGTACTCGACGGCCGATGGCGGCACGCGTTGGACGGCCCGCTAGCGCACGGAGGCTCACGGGTTCACGGGTTCACGGGGTTCACGCACCCCAAGAACCCTCGATCCGAACCCTCGAACCTCAGAAACCCGCAAGAACCTTGAACCTGTCCCGTTCTACGAGCAGAGACGCCTTCGCACGTCGCGGGGCCCGAAAGGATTCTGCTCATGACTGCTCGTCGCTCGACGCTTGCGCTCGCGGCCGCCACCGCCATGGCGATGGCCGCGTCCATCACTCCCGCCGTTCCCGCCGCGCGTGACCTGCTCGCGCTGCCCGTTGAAGCGGCACCGCCCGACGATGCTCCGCTTGACTCCACACTGGACGACCAGACCGAGCTGGCGATGACCGTTTACAACTCGGACCTCGCGCTGATTCGAGACAGACGCAAGGTGCGTCTTGGTAAGGGCGCGTTCGACCTGCGCTTTCAGGATATCGCGGCCACGGTCAATCCGGCCACGGTGCACTTCCGGTCTCTCACCGAGACGGGTCGGGTCAAGGTACTGGAGCAGAACTACGAGTACGACCTGCTCGAGCCCGACAAGCTGCTGCGCAAGTACGTCGGTCGGGACGTGACGCTGGTGTTGCGCGCCGCCAACGGCACGACGCCGGAAGAGACCGTGAGCGCTCGGCTCCTGAGCTACAACGGTGCTCCGGTATGGCGAATTGGCGACGAAATCGTCACAGGCCTTCACGCCGACCACATGCGATTTCCTCAGCTGCCAGCCAATCTCTTTGCGCGTCCGACTCTGATCTGGACGCTGCAGAACACGGGGACCGTCCTGCATCAGATCGAAGCGTCGTATCTCGCCACGAAGCTCGCGTGGAAGGCTGACTACGTCTTGACGGTCGGCCGCGACGAAGCGGCCGACATCGACGGATGGGTGACGCTCACCAACAACAGCGGGACGTCGTTCAGGAATGCATCGTTGCAGTTGGTGGCCGGCGAGCTCAATCGTGTGCGCCAGATGCTGGGCGATATGCGTGCGGAGGCCGACTCTTGCGCAGATGCGCAGATGGTCGACGCCGCTATGGCTCAGGAGGCGTTCTCCGACTACCACCTCTACACCCTTGGTCGAAAGACCACGATCAACAACCGCGAGACGAAGCAGGTCAGCATGCTCGGCGCCACCGGGTTCCCCATCCGTAAGCGCTACGTCGTCGACGGCCGGGCCTTCTACTATCGCAACGCGCAGCACCCGGGGTCGCCCGTCAAGGACGATGTCCAGGTGTTCTACGAGTGGAAGAACGAGGAGCGTGCCGGCCTCGGGATGCCGATGCCGTCCGGCACAGTGCGCGTGTACCAAGCGGACTCGAAGGGGGGCGTCCAGTGCGTCGGCGAAGACAACATCCGCCACACGCCAAAAGACGAGACGCTCAAGGTCAAGATCGGCCATGCCTTCGACGTCGTCGCCGAGCGCAAGCAGACGGGTTTCAGGAAGGTGGGCGACAGCACGTACGAGATCGAAGTAGGGGTGACCCTGCGGAATCACGAGGCGGTTCCGGTCACCGTCGAGGTCAACGAACCTATCGGCGGCACGTGGCGCATGGTGCGCTCGTCGCATCGGTGGACGAAGACCGACGCCTGGGCCTCGCACTTCGAGGTACCGGTCGCCGTGGATGTCGAGGCGATGCTCACCTATCGCGTCCGCGTCACGTACTAGGTCAGACGGGGCGATTGCCGACCCAGAACTGCTGTAATATCCCGTGCGTGCAGACTCCGTTTCGAGCGTTTCGCTTGTTCGAAGATGGCGGTCGGGTCCAGGGTCGCGTGGTGGACGTGGCGCTCGACGATCTCAATCCAGGGGATGTGGTCGTCAAGGTTGCGTACTCCAGCGTGAACTACAAGGATGCATTGGCCGCGACCGGTGGGAAGATCGCCCGACGGTTTCCGTTGGTGGGCGGCATCGATCTCGCAGGCGTCGTCGAATCGAGCACCGATCCGCGGTTTCGGAAGAGGGACCCGGTCATTGTCACCGGCTACAACCTGAGCGTGACGCACGACGGAGGGTACGCGGAGTATGCGCGGGTGCCGGCCGAGTGGGTCGTGCCGATGCCGCCAGGACTGACGGCGCTCGAGGCGATGACGTTGGGCACGGCCGGGTTCACGGCGGCGTTGTCGCTCGTCGAGATGGAGCGCAACGGATTGACGCCCGCCATGGGCCCGGTGATCGTGACCGGAGCGACAGGGGGCGTCGGCAGTATGGGTGTCGCGTGCCTGGTCGCACGAGGCTATCAGGTGACCGCGTTGACGGGGAAGGATCGCGAGCGCGAGTTTCTTCGATTACTTGGCGTCAAGAGCATCCTGGCCCGCGGCGCTCTCGTCCTTGGCACCAAGCCGCTCGAGAAGGCGCAGTGGGCCGGGGCGATCGACTGTGTGGGCGGGGACATCCTGGCGTGGCTCACGCGGACGATGCTCCCGAGCGGCTGCATTGCCGCCTCGGGATTGACCGCAGGCGTCGAGCTGCACACGACGGTGATGCCCTTCATCCTTCGTGGCGTCAAACTGCTGGGGATCGACTCGGCCGCGTGTCCCATCGAAAGGCGGAAAGAGGTGTGGCGACACCTCGCGCTGGAGATGAAGCCCGCACACTTGAAATCGATGGTGCGCGAGATTACATTGGGCGAGCTTCCTCAGGCATTCGAGACCCTCCTCACGGGTCAGGCCCGGGGGCGGTACGTTGTGAGGCTTGCATCGGCGTCGTGAGGCGACAGTAGCAAACGCGCTCTTGGCTGGAGGGCCTATGCCATCATCATCGCGTCGAATCGGCCTGTTCGTGATGCCGATTCTGATCCTCGCCGGCATCGTGGTGTTCGCGGGTGGCGAATCGCTCCGCGCGAAGGCGGCGGCTGACGTTCCGCGTGATTTGGCGGCGGCGACGCCGGAGTCCGTGGGCTTCTCTCCGGAACGCTTGAAGCGTCTCGATGGGATGATGACGCGGATCGTGGAGGAGAAACGTCTCGCTGGGGTCGTCACCCTGCTGACACGCCACGGCAAGATGGTCCACGTCTCGGCGCACGGCAGGCCGGACGCGAGCCAGTCAGCCTCGATGCGGAGAGACGCGATCTTCCGTATCGCCTCGATGACCAAGCCGGTTACCGGCGTCGCCATGATGATGTTGTACGAGGAAGGAAAGTGGCGGTTGAACGATCCCGTGGCACGCCATATCCCGCAGTTCGCCAAGCTTCAGGTACACGTTGGCGAGAACGCGGACGGCACGCCGAAGCTCGAGGACGCGCGCAGTCCGATGACCATGCGCGAGCTGATGACGCACACCGCGGGACTGGGCTACATCATCAACAACAGCAATCCGGTGGATAAGCTCTATCGCCAGCGCGGGGTGCTCGACGCCAGCAAGCCCTTGCAGGCGATGATCGACGGCCTGGGCACGATGCCCCTGCTGGTGCACCCAGGGTCACGGTGGTACTACAGCATCTCGGTCGACGTGCAGGGTTACCTCGTCGAGAAACTGTCGGGCCAGCCGTTCGCCGACTTTCTCCAGTCCCGCATCTTCGCTCCGCTCGGCATGAGGGACACCGGCTTCTACGTACCTCCGAACAACGTGGGGCGCCTCGCCCGCGTGCATGGTGAATCACCGGCCGGTCTGGCGCCGGCACCGGTCCGGTCCGACGCCACCGTCAAGCCGGCCGGGCCCTCCGGTGGTGGCGGCCTCTTCTCGACGGCCGATGACTACGCGCGGTTCACACAGATGCTGCTGAACGAAGGCGAATTCAATGGCGCGCGGCTGCTCGCGCCCCGCACCGTGGAGATGATGCGCACGAACCATGTGTTGCCGGAGGCGCTGAAGACGATGCCGCCAGGGACCGGCTGGGGGATGGACTTTCAGGTCGTGACCGACGCTGCGGCCGCAGGTGAAGCGACGCCAACCGGCACCTACTCATGGTTTGGTATTTTCGGTACGTGGTTCTGGATCGATCCCGTGAACGATCTCTCGTTCATCGGCATGATTCAGCACCAGGGTCCCGCCGCTGCCGAGGTGAGGAACCTCTCGAGGAATCTGGTGTACCAGGCGTTGCTGAATCCGGAAAAGTGACGGCGTTGAATTCAACGGGTTTCGAGGGTTCAAGGGTGCGGGGGAACCTAAGAACCCTCGACACATAGCCTCACGCTCACCGCTCTTGTATCAGTCGCCTGATTGCGTCGTGGACGAGCGGCCCGGTGTCGGGCCCGAGTGACACTTGCTCACCGTAATGACGCGTGCTGGCGCCGTAGAGCCACGGCGATTGGTCATCCCATTCCGACTTTGGAATGATGTAGCCGATCGCGTCGTTCGCGAGTCCGAAGAGGAACTTGAAGCGGCCCGGCATCAGCTCGCGCAGCGGCGGGATCTCGATGGCGTCGATAGGGAAGTCGGCGCCCGGCGGTCGGACGATACCGCCGTTGGCGATCTCCGGATAGATCTCGCCAGGCACGGTCGCGATGCTGGCGCTGCCCAGAGTGATGAAGGCCACTTCGCTGCGGATCCGATTCAAGCGTGGTTGACCGCGATCGATCACCCCTGCTGCCAGCGCGAGCCTGAACAGCGTGTTGTCGACGGGGAGCTCGATGGTCTGCGCGGCGACCGAAAGGCGCGGATTGAGCTCCGGCATCGACGGACGCTCCGCCACGGTCGACAGGATGGAGCGCCCCAGGATGCGACCAACAGCACGCGCCTTTTCGTGTGAGGGCGCCGAGTAGGCCCTGCCGGAGTAGGGATCGGTCACGGTCGTCTCGGGGCTCGTCGTCATCAGGCCGCCGATCGCGCCGTTCACGTAGAGGTGGATGCCACCCAGACCTCGGACGGTCGGACCTCCGCCGTCCCCGACCGATTCGTTCGCGCCGTGCTCGAGCCCGTCGCGCAGATAGCCGGGGAAGTCGGCCGTGATCTCGGTGTTCACTGACCACAGCGTCTCCGGGTGGTTCGCCCAGTTCACCAAGCTGCCACGTGTCGACCCGTCGAGCGCGCTCGTCACGTGCAGCATCCGCAGCGTGCTATCGAAGACCTGTGGATCACGGCTGTCGGTCACCAGTCCGGCAGTCTCGATTGGGATCTCGTAGAGAGATACCCGCGCCGGCGCGAGGCGGTTCGCGCCCGTGGCAACCGCTATCGCCGCTCGGTCTACCACGAAGGCTCGATACTGATCGTCGACGCCGCTGAAGCCGGTGCGCGGACCCCAGAGGCCCATGAGATCGGGCGTCGAATGATTGTGGGTCGTGGTGACGATTAGATAGTCGAGACGGGTCCGCGCCTCGACTCGCCGGCGGATGGCGATCACGTCATCGTGGAAGAGGCCGATGCTGTCGAGCGCGACGACTCCGAGCCGATGGTGTCCGTCGTCGATGACCATGGCGACGGCCCACAGGTCGTCGTGAACGGCGGTCGCGCGACGACCCGTGGCGAAGCCCGCCAGCCAGACCGCGCGCGCGAGCTCGGGCGTGATCTTCTCACGGCCGAACCCTACGTCGAGGTGTGGCGCTCTGGCGTCCGCCGTGTTCGGCAGGCGAAGATCAAGGGCATAGCCTGGATGGCGATCGCGCGTGTGATACAGGGCCCACGCGCCGGCGGCGGTGCCGAGCGCCACGAGCAACGACGCGAGGCGTCCGAAGGTCTTCACTCGTCAACAGCGTGTTGGCTTCACTGGGCTATTCGAATGAGCAGCTTGCCCGAAGTGGAGCGGCTTTCGAGGGCTCGATGCGCGTCGGCGACCTGCGCTAGGGGATAGGTCTGGTCGATGCGGAGCCGGATCGTGCCCTTGGCGACGCCGCCCAGGACGTCGCCGGCCCGCCACGCAAGCTCGTCTCGCGTCAACACGTGGTGCGCGAGGCTCGGCCGTGTCAGATAGAGCGAGCCTTTGCCGTTCAGGATGTTCGGATCGAAGGGCGGCACCGCGCCGCTCGACTGACCGAACAGCACCATCATGCCGCGGGGGCGGAGGCAGTTCAGGCTCTTGTCGAAGGTGGTCTTGCCGACCGAGTCGTACACGACGTCCACGCCGCGCCCGTTGGTGAGCCGTTTCACTTCCAGTTCGAAGTCCTGCTCCGTGTAACGGATGGTTTCGTCGGCCCCATTTTCGTGAGCGAGCTGGGCCTTGGCCGCCGTTGAAACAGTGCCGATGACGCGTGCGCCCAGCGCCTTGGCCATCTGCACGATGAGCAGCCCCGCGCCACCTGCGGCCGCATGCACGAGGCACGTCTCGCCAGACTTGAGCGGGTAGGTGGACCGAACGAGGTAGTGCGCCGTCATGCCTTGCAGGATCGCCGCCGCGGCCTGCTCGAACGAGATCGCGTCGGGCAGCTTGACGAGCTGCGCGGCCGGAACGACGGCGTACTCCGCATACGACCCGCGCGTCATCGCATACGCGACTCGGTCCCCTTTCGCCACGTCGGTGACGCCGGAGCCGATGGCTTCCACGATACCAGCGCCTTCATTGCCCAGAGCCGTCGGCTGCTCGGCCTTGTAGGCGCCCGTGCGGAAGTACACGTCGATGTAGTTGACGCCCGCCGTCTGCAACTTGACGAGCACTTGCCCGTCACCGGGCTCGGGCCGGGGCACGTCGACCAGCGCCAGGGATTCTGGGCCGCCGTGCTGATGAACTCTGATGGCGCGCATGCAGATCTCCGAAGGTCTGTGGACTCCTGATCCTATCCGATGACGGGTCGGCCTGCGGGCCGATGCGTCGCGGCCCCCCGGCTCAAGGTCCCCCCGCACGGTTGAGAGGCGAAAGCGGTAGGCCTGGGCGGAGCCTCACATAGTGACGAGGACGCGTGCGTTGTGTATGCTCAGCGCGACCCGGAGTCGGAGGTGACCCCGTGACCGTTCGCATCAGCATCACTGTCAATGGCCGTCGGTTCGACCGCGACGTCGAACCACGGCAGCTTCTCGTACACTTCATCCGCGATCTCGGGGGCTTCACCGGGACGAAGATCGGCTGCGACACGAGCCAGTGCGGATCCTGCACGGTGCTCCTCGATGGAGTCGCCATGAAGTCGTGCACCTGCCTGGCCGTGCAGGCAGATGGCTCTGAGGTGATCACGATCGAAGGGCTTGCGAAGGAGGGCCAGCTGCACCCGTTGCAGGAGGCGTTCTGGAACAAGCACGGGCTCCAGTGTGGGTTCTGCACGCCAGGAATGATCATGGCGTCGCACGAGCTGCTCCGCACGAATCCGAAACCGACCGATGACGCGATCCGCCACGGACTCGCCGGCAACCTGTGCCGCTGTACGGGTTATCAGAACATCGTGCGCGCTGTCCGCGAAGCTGCGACGGCGATGGCGAAGTAGGAGGCTGGCCATGAGCTCGAGAATCTTTGGATCCGGCATCCGTCGACGCGAAGACCCGCGCCTCATCACCGGCGCCGCGACCTACACCGATGACCTGACCATGCCGGGCATGCTGCATGCCGTGATGCTGCGCAGCCCGCATGCCTACGCAAAGATCACGCGAATCGACACGAGCCGTGCGAGGCAGGCGCCCGGCGTCATCGCCTCGTACACGGGCGCCGACGTCAACCTCAACGCGATGCCGTGCGCCTGGCTGCCACCGAACTCCTCGCTGAAGATTGCCAAGTATCCGACCGTGGCGGTCGACACTGTCCGTTACGTTGGCGACATCGTCGCCGTGGTCGTTGCCGAGACTCCCGAGCAGGGCTACGACGCGCTCGAGCTGATCGACGTCGAGTACCGTCCCTTGAACGCAAGTCTCGACCCGCAGAAGTCGTGCGCGCCTGGTGCGCCACAGCTGCACGAGGACGTCCCGAGCAACCTCGCGTTCCAGTGGACGGTCTCTGGCGGGGACGTCGACGCGGCCTTCAAGAACGCCGACGTCGTGGTCAAGGAGCGGATTGTCCAGCAGCGGCTCATTCCGAACGCGATGGAGCCGCGCGCCGCGCTCGCGAAGTGGGCGGGGGCGTCGGGCGAGCTGACGCTCTGGAACACGACGCAGAATCCGCACATCCTGCGGTACCTCACGTCAGTCGTGACTGGGATCGCGGAGGACAAGTTGCGGGTCATTGCGCCCGAAGTCGGCGGCGGGTTCGGGTGCAAGATCCCGGCCTATCCTGGCGAGTTCCTCGCGATCTTCGCATCGCGCAAATTGAATCGCCCGGTGAAGTGGACCGAGACGCGCAGCGAAAACTATCAGGCGACGACGCACGGCCGCGACCACGTGCAGGAGGTTGAGCTCGCCGCCACGAAGGACGGGACGATCCTCGGCATCCGTGCCAGGTCGTGGTCGGCGATGGGCGCGTACCTCTCTACCGCCGCACCGGGCATCCCGACGATCCTGCACGGGTTGATGCTTTCGGGCGTGTACAACGTGCCGGCGATCAAGGAGGACGTGTACGGCGTGTATACGAACGCCACACCGGTCGAGGCCTATCGAGGCGCGGGTCGTCCTGAGGCGACCTTCATCATCGAGCGAATGGTCGACAAGCTGGCGGCCGAGCTGACGATGGATCCAGTCGCCGTTCGGCAGAAGAACCTCATCCCGAAGTTCGAGAACGGCCACAGCGTTGCGACCGGTCTCACCTACGACAGCGGCGACTACCCGGGCATCCTCAAGAAGCTGCTCGACCACGTCAATTACGAGGCGCTCCGGAAGGAGCAGGCGGCTGCGCGCACGGCGGGCAAGATCATGGGCATCGGCGTTGGCACATACGTCGAGATCTGCGGTCTGGGGCCGTCGCAGGTGGCGTCCGCGGTCGGTTTCCAGGGTGGACTCTGGGAGAGCGCCATCGTCCGCGTTCACCCGACCGGCAAGGTCAATGTGTTCATCGGCGCCTCTCCGCACGGTCAAGGCGAAGAGACGACGTTCGCGCAGCTGGTGGCCGCTGAAATCGGTGTCGCTGTGGACGACGTGAAAGTGGTGCACGGCGATACCGAGACGACGCCGATGGGGTGGGGCACGTACGGCAGCCGCACGACGGCCGTCGGCGGTGCGGCATTGGTGCTCGCCACGCGGAAGGTGAAGGAGAAAGCGAAGCTCCTTGCAGCCCATCTCCTCGAGGCAGCGGTCGAAGACATGGACTACGACGACGGGAAGTTCTTCGTGAAGGGTTCGCCAGACAAGGCGAAGACGATTCAGGACATCGCGCTGATGGCGAACCTGTCCTGGAACATGCCGCCCGGCATGGAGGGTGGCCTCGAAGCGTCGATGTTCTACGACCCGCCGAACTTCACGTACCCCTTTGGTGCCCACCTCGCTGTTGTCGAAATCGACGGGGACACGGGTGACGTGACGCTCAAGCGCTACGTCGCGATCGATGACTGCGGGCCGCAGATCAACCCCATCATCGTCGAAGGACAAGTTCATGGTGGCGTCGTGCAGGGCATCGGGCAGGCGCTCTGGGAGGAAGCCGTGTACGACGCGAACGGTCAGCTCGTGACCGGCTCGATGCTCGACTACGCGCTGCCGCGCGCGGATCGCCTGCCCAATATCGAAGTGCTGAGCACCGTGACACCGTCGCCTCATCATCCGCTGGGATTGAAAGGCATTGGCGAGGCCGGAACAATCGCCTCGACCGCCACCGTCTACAACGCGGTCATGGATGCGCTCGCGCCGATGGGCGTCAAGACGTTACGGATGCCGTTCACGCCGGAGCGTGTGTGGCGAGCGATCCACGCGGGCGGCAAGTCGGGCGGAAACTGAAGGGGGCGGATCATGTACGCGTCGAACTTCAACTATCTTCGGGCGGGTACGCTGGCTGAAGCGTCCGCGCTCCTTCAGAAGAACCCCGGTGCGAAGGTCCTGGCCGGCGGCCACAGCCTGATTCCGTTGATGAAGCTGCGGCTCGCGTCTCCCACCGTCGTGATCGACATCGGACGCGTGCCGGAGCTGCGAGGGATTTCGCTGTCTGGTGGCGCCCTCACGATCGGCGCGCTGACGACACATGCCGAGCTGGCGGCGTCTGCGGCGGTCCAGGACGCCGCGCAGGCGTTGTCCGAGGCGGCTGGCCACGTAGGCGACCCGGCAGTTCGCAATCGCGGGACAATCGGCGGCAACGTCGCACACGCGGATCCCGCATCCGATCTCCCGGCGGTGCTGACGGCGCTCGGGGCGACGTTCCACATCACGGGACCGGGCGGGCGTCGCAGCGTTCAAGCGTCTGATTTCTTCAAAGGCATGATGAACACCGCCGTTGGCGAACACGACATCCTCACGACCATTGAGGTGCCGGCGAGGGCTGCTGGGCAGGGGAGTGCCTACGCGAAGTTCGAGCACCCGGCGTCACGGTACGCCGTCGTCGGCGTCGCGGCGTGCGTCATCGTCAACGGCGGCACCTGCGTCGCGGCGTCGATCGTGCTCTGCGGGTTGACGTCGACGCCCGCGCGAGCCAAGTCCGGCGAGCAGGCGCTCGTGGGTCAGGCGCTGACCAGAGAAACGATAGCCGCGGCTGCCGGCAAAGTCGGGACGGACCTTGGCAGCGACGTGTTGGGCGACATCTTCGCCTCCGCCGAGTACCGTGCGGCGGTCGCGCCTGTCTACGTCAGACGCGCTGTCGAAGCCGCCGCGTCGCGCGCCCGTTGAAGCTGGCCTCCGACGTGCTGCCAGCAGATGTCGCGTCTATCGACGCGCTGATCGCGAGCCTCGAGCGACACCAGTACATCGCCGATCGCGGGTTGGCGACGGCGATGTACCTATCGCTGAAGCTGCAGCGCCCGCTGTTGCTGGAAGGCGAGGCCGGAGTCGGCAAGACCGAGGTCGCGAAAGTACTCGCCTCGGCATTCGGGACCCCACTAATCCGACTGCAGTGTTACGAGGGGCTCGATATCAGCCACGCCGTGTACGAATGGAACTACTCGAGGCAGCTGCTCGAGATCCGCTTGCGGGAGGCGGCCGGCAAGGTCGATCGTGAGGTGACGGCTCGAGACCTGTTCAGCGACGGGTTTCTCATCAAACGGCCGATCCTCCAGGCGCTGACGCAGGCGGGACCCATGCCACCCGTGTTGCTCATCGACGAGCTCGATCGCGCCGACCAGGAGTTCGAGGGTTTCCTGCTCGAGATGTTGGCGGACTACCAAGTGACGATTCCCGAGCTCGGGACGGTCAAAGCCGAGCACCCTCCGGTGGTGATCATTACGTCGAATCGGACGCGGGAGCTGCACGACGCGCTGAAACGACGATGCCTCTACTGCTGGATCGACTATCCGAGCTACGACAAAGAGCTGCGGATTGTGATGACGAAGGTGCCGGAGACGTCGGCCAGGTTGGCTGCTCAGGTCACGCGGTTCGTCCAGGAACTGCGGCACGTCGATCTCTACAAGTCGGCTGGAGTATCCGAGACGTTGGACTGGGTGGCCGCGTTGGTCGCCCTGGACAAGGTCGAGCTCGACGCCGAGACGGTCGATCGGACGCTCGGGGTGCTCTTGAAGAATCAGGAGGATATCGCCGCGGTCCGGGGGGATCGCGCGGCCGATATCCTCGCCCGCGCGCAGGTGCTCCGCGTGTGACGGCGCTGGTCGGCAACCTGCTGCGTTTCACGCAGCTCCTGCGCCGGGTCGGACTCGACGTCCCAGCCGGCGCGACGATGCAGGTGGCGACGGCGCTCGGGCACGTCGACATCGGCCGCCAGTCGGACGTGTACTTCACGCTCCGCGCGCTCCTGGTCCGTCGGCACACCGACCTGCCGATCTTCGACGAAGCCTTTCGAATGTTCTGGCGACCTCCGGCGAACCCGACGTCGACGACTGATCTGCGTTCGATGGGCGAGCGGCGTCGCGTGGGCCCTCCCGAGCGTGAAGTGCCCGAGCCGAGCGCGGCGAGAGGCGTCCAGATGAGTGAACGCGCCGAGTCGGTCGCGCGCGTGATGCCGATGAGCTACAGCAGCCGCGAGGCGCTGCGAACGAAAGACTTCGCGGTTTTCACCGAGGACGAGATCCGAGAGGCACGGGTCATGCTCGATCAACTCGAGTGGGCGCCGGACCTTCGTCGCACCCGCCGGTGGGTGGCGGGTCCGGCCGGTGTTCCCGACTGGCGGCTCCTTCTGGCGCACAACGTCCGGTTCGGTGGCGAGCTCGTGGTCCTCCCAACGCGCGACCGACGCTGGCGCCAGCGATCACTGATCGTGTTGTGCGACGTCAGCGGATCAATGGAGCGCTACTCGCGCATGCTCCTGCACTTCGTCCACGGGCTCACCGGTCATCTCGCTCGGGTCGAAGCATTCCTGTTCGCCACCCGACTCACGCGGATTACGCGCGAGATGCGACAGCGAGGCGCCGACGAAGCGGTCGCGCAGGTGGTCCGCGGTCTGACGGATTGGGGCGGTGGTACGCGGATCGGCGAGGCACTGCGGACGTTCAACGTCGAGTGGGCGCGTCGGGTGACTGGCCGCGCGCCGGTCGTGTTGTTGATCTCCGATGGATGGGACCGCGGGGAGCCGGAGGCGCTGATCCATGAGATCGTGCGGCTCTCGAGGGCGGCCCATCGACTCATGTGGCTGAATCCGCTGCTCGGTTCCCCCGACTATCAGCCGCTGACGCGCGGGATGCAGGCGGCGTTGCCGTATGTAGACGACTTCCTGCCGGTTCACAACCTCGCGAGCCTTGAGCGTCTAGCGGCTACGTTGAACGCGCTTCCGCCTTCTCGCGGAGGGCTGCGACGAAGCGGTCCAGCATCATCTGTGAGACCGAGCCCAGGAGACGCTGGCCGACGCGCGCGATCAGCCCACCGACCTGACCCTCGCCCTGCACCGTGACGTCGGTGGCCTCCGGGTTGGCTGCGGACTCGGTGAGCCGGACCACGGCCTCGCCCTTGACAAAACCCGCCTTGCCGGATCCGTCGACCAGGAGCCGATATGAGCGCGGCGGCTGTTTGTCGAGCAAGGCGACCGTGCCCGAGTACTGTCCGCTGATGGCGGCGATCGCCATCGACAGGCTCGCGCGATAGCGGTCTTCGCCCAGCGGCTCGAGCTTCTCGCAGCCTGGCAAGCAGGACGCGATGACTTCGGGATCGTTCAGCAGGGCCCACACGTGGTCGACAGGGGCATTGAAGGTGTAGGTGCCGGCGAGCTGCATCTCACTGATATTCTAGGCGGGTAAGCAGGGAGGCGGGTAGGTGTTCCGTTGACGACCTGTCTTCAACCCGCTGACCCGCCTGCCTGAGAAGCACGTACGTAAACCGCCCCTGAAGCCAAGCGGTGTCCGTGACCGGACCGTAGTGGCTGTCGATCGATTCGTCGAGGACGTGCGCGTAGTCGCCGCCGAGACGACCGATCTCCTGGTCGAGCCGAGCCTTGGCGTGGGCCATGAGCGTTTCGTGACACTGCGCCCAGAGCTCGTCGCGATGCGCCAATCCCCCTGGCACGCGATCGCTTTGTGCGTCGATGAAGTGCTCAGCGACAACCTCCCCGTCGAATGGAGGCAGTTCTCGATGCCAGAATACGCGCTGGTGGGCCACCTACCGTCCCTTCACCTGCTACCTGCCGACCTGCTTCCAACATCATATAATTACCAACGTGTTGAAGCGGGCGGCGTCGCTGGCGATCGTCGTGTGCGCGGCGGGTCCAGCCGTCGTCCTCGCCCAGAAGATCTTTGTGAACCCCCATCCCGAAGAGCACCTGAAGGCGTTGTTCCCAGAAGCGGTTGCGTTCTCACCGAAGACCGGCGAGCCACCCGTGTTCAAGGCGTATGCGGCCGATCCCAAGAAAGACCCGCACGCCACGCCGATCGGCTATGCGTTCTGGACGCCGGAATTGGTGCCGAATGAGCACGGCTACCACGGACCGATTCACATGATCGTCGGCATGGATCTCACCGGCATCCTCACTGGTGTCATCGTCGACTACAACTCGGAGCCTTACGGGTACTTCTCCGTGGACCTGCCGGAGTTCGCGGCGCAGTTCGCGGGCAAGAGCGTACGTGATCCGTTCAAGGCGGGCACCGACATCGCCGCGATATCGCGGGCGTCGATCACCATCAATAGTGCCGCTCGGGCCGTGCGCGACTCGTCGCGAATCGCTGCCCGCGTCCACCTCGATCCTGCTGCGGTGAAGCGGTGAGCCGGGTACCTCGTCATCGTGTGGCCGGGCTGACGCTTCTGGCGTGGCTCGTGACCGGCGTCGCCACGGACGGGCGGTTCGGCGCTGCACCAGTGGCGGCTCAGGAATTGACAGCGCGCCTCGCGCGACTCGAACAGCCGCCGACCACTTCCGTCGAGCCGGCCGATCCCGCCCGGCCGCCGAGCAGCCACGCCGAGCCCGCGCCCGCCGCACAGCCGCCGGGATCAGCCGGGGATGACGCGTGGGGATTCGAAGACGAGGAGGCGGAACAACAGGCGGAGACGTGGGTCGATCTTCTGCGACCGCAGCTGCTCGACGTCTCGCTCACGGTAGCGTTCTTGACGATCGCGCTCGTCAGCTTCTTTCGCAAGAGTCGCGCGCTGAAATACGTGACGCTAGCGCTCTCGGTCGGCTACTTAGGAATCGTCAAGAGCCAGATGGTGTCGATCACCGATATCTTCCGCTTGGCCGACCTCAATGTTCCGACATTTCGAGACGGCGTCACGTGGTATGTGTTCACGGGGTTCGCGGTCGTTTCGACCGTGCTCTGGGGTCGCGTGTATTGCGGGCGCATCTGCGCGTTCGGCGCGTTCACGCAGCTCATGGATGCAATCCTGCCGAAGAAGCTGCGCCTTGAGCCGCCAAGATGGCTGGAGCGTCGAGCCTCCTGGATCAAGTACGGGTTGCTCGCCTCGACCGTCACGTACTACCTAGTCACGAAGCACTTCGCCATCTACCGCTATGTTGAGCCGTTCTGGATGTATGCGCGCACCGCCGATGTGGTGCTGTGGAGCATGCTCGGGACGTTGCTCCTCGCTACGGTGTTTGTTCGGAACATGTACTGTCGCTTCCTCTGTCCCGTGGGCGCCACGCTCGGTATCATCTCGCTGGCGACGGTCTTCGGGATCAAGCGCTGGTCGGAGTGCAAGGCCTGCAAGATCTGCGAGAAGACCTGTGAGTGGGGTGCCATCGAGGGGCCGCGGATCATCAAGACGGAGTGTGTGCGCTGCGACGACTGCGAGCGGGTCTACGCGGACCAGCAGAAGTGCCCCCACTGGCTGATCCCTGTCATCCGCAGCCGCAAGATCGCCGAGGCGCAAGCCGCGGGCCGTCCCATTCCCCAGTTCATTCCTCAGGTCGACTAACAAGCGACTCTGCACCAGCACCCTCGTCGCTCTGCCTCGGCGGTTTGAGGCGCGGCTTCGTGGGGGCCCGTCAGGAAATACGTGCGGCATCTTGGCCGCCCGATGCATCCCGCCTCGCGGCGTGGCTCGTCAGTTACATGCACCCGGGATGAGTGGGGTTCATGGGTTCCAGCGACCAATCTGAGCTCTTCTTGCCGTCGTCCGCGCATGATCCTGGTGTGGGGCTTCGGTCGCCGGAGTGGGTCGCATTGGGCTATTTCGCCGTCCTTGCGCTCATCGCCCTGAGCCGCAAGCGGCCGCGTGCGCTTGTTGGGAGTGCGCTCGCAGCGTTCACGGTGGTGGTGGTCGCACGGGTGCCGGAGTGGTTCGGCCAGATCTCAGCCGTTCATCTCGGGTGGATCCGCGACTGGGCGCCTCCGGTCTTCGTGCTCCTCGGCTATTGGATGCCTGCGCAACTCCTGAAGGGGGTTCACCTTGGCTTCGAGCGATGGCTGCTCGACAGCGATCATCGGTGGATCGGCGGGCTGTTGCGCCGTGCCGAGCGAGCCCCCAGACTCCTGGTCGAGCTCGCGGAGGCGGCATACCTGTGCTGCTATCCCATGATTCCCGGCGGGATGGTCCTGCCGCTGGTAGGAGGGTACGAGTCTGCAAGCGACCGGTACTGGACCGCGCTGATATGGGCGGCGGCACTCTCCTATGGCCCGCTGGCGTTTGCCGTGTCTCGGCCGCCTCGAGTGTTGGAGCCAAGGTCAAGCAACGCGACGAATTCAACGATCAGACGGCTTAACCTGTTCGTTCTCGGCCGCGCGAGCGTGCAGTTGAACACGTGTCCCAGTGGACACGTGGCGACCGCCGTGGCCGCCACTTTGGCCGTGTGGAGCGTCTGGCCCGCCGCCGGCATTGCGCTGGGCGTCCTCACTGCCCTCATCGCGATCGCCAGCGTCACCGGTCGATACCACTACGCGTTTGATGCGATCACCGGGGTTGCCGTGGGCGCCGTCGGATTCGCGCTCTCTTGAGAGCGGCAGATGGCATGCACTCCCACACCGAACCTCTCAAGGCGTATCAGTCGGCGGCCCGATCTGCGTGAACCTCCCCTGAAGCCCACTGGACACCAGAACCTGATTCGAGTCTGTGACTATGACCGCTTCGACATCGGGAAGGCGTTCGACGAGTGCCATCCCGCGAGCTGGACCCAGGATGAAGACACCCGTGGAGAGGCCATCGGCCAACACCGGTCGGTTCGTCACGACCGTGACGCTACGGGTGCCTTTCGCAGGGTAGCCGGTCGACGGATCGATCAGGTGGTGGTAGCGGATGCCGTCCTTGACGAAGCTCCGCTCGTAGTCACCCGAGGTGCTGAATGTGCCGTCGCTGAGGTCCAGTGTGCCAAAGCTTTGCGTCGGCTTACGTGGATCGGCGACGCCGAGTCGCCAGGGCTGACCTTGTGAGAAGCCAGCGACATACAGATCGCCGCCGGATTGAATCATGAAGTCGCGATAGCCGCGATCGCGCAGCAACGCCGCCGATCGCTCGACGGCGTATCCCTTGCCGATCCCACCCAAATGAATCCGCATGCCTGCCTTCTCGAGCAGCACCGTGTGCCCGGGTTCGTCGATCCGCACTGCCCGGTAGTTCACGAGCGGGTGCCGCGCCTCGATTTGCTCGCGCGTCGGCACGCGATTGTCCTGGTCGTGGTCGAAGCGCCACACATCAGACAGCGCGCCGAACGTGACGTCGAACGCTCCTTCGGTCCACTCGCTAATCCGTCGCGCAGTGTTGAGGACCGCAATCGTGTCCTCGCTGACCGTCACCCCATCGACGCCGGCCGCGCCGTTGATCCGTTGAACGTCGCTCCCGTCCTTCCACACGCTCAACAGCCGATCGAGCCGATCGAACTCCGCGAAGACAGCATCGAACGCCGAGCGGGCCGACTCCGGATCCGACGAAAACACCCGAACCCTGAGCTGCGACCCCATCGCCAACCCGACGCGTTCGACGGGCGGTGCACCAGCGTGCGGTGAAGACCGCTCGGTTGAGCACCCAGTGAGAAGGAGCGCTGCGATCCCAACCAGCCCCACCCGGCCTGCCAGTCTTACCCGGCCCATGACTAGAACCGCAGCAACCGCGTGACCTTGACAGCGACGGATCGGTTCTGCAGCGCAGGGGAGATCGGCGTCGGCAGCGTGTTGCGGACGTCGCTGTAGACGACGAAGAGCTCGCTGGCGGGAAGGTATTCCCAGCGGAGGCGCACGCTCGAGCTCAGGGCGTGGGGAACGGCGTTGTATTGGAGCAGGCTGCTGACCGAAAGGCGAGGTGAGGGCGTGACGACGAGGCGCGAGTTGATGAGCCGTGTGGTGAAGTCGCCAAACGGGAGTCGGACCCAATTGATGGTGACGCCAGGCTCGATCGCCACGTGTCGGCTGACGGCGACGCGTCCGGTGTAGATGGCGTCCGTCTTCGTGCCGTCGTAGAAGGATCCCCGCGCGACGGTGACGCGACCAGATACGCGCCTTTGCTGCCCCAGGGCGTACGACGTCCGCAGCCCCTGGTAGTCGTAGCTCCGTGCTGGGATACTGACTCCGGTCGAGATGGTGAACGCCTGGGGAATGAGCTCGTAGTCCCGTGTGTACTCGACGGTCACCTGGTCGCTGTTCTGGAAGTCCGTCTGGAACTGTCCGCTGTAAGTGCGATTCTGTAACTGCGTGGCCTGCGCGTTCGTGATGTAGTCGAGCGATGCCGTGTAGTAGAACTTCCGCACGAGATTCCGGCGTCTGGGACGAGGACTGTAGCGTGCTTCGAGCGTGGTCTTGCGGAAGTCCAGCCGACGAGCGAACCCGAGCTGCGGATCGAATTGTGGTCCGACGAGCAGATGGTCGGTGGTCCATCCGAATCGGTCTCCGGCGTACTCGAATCGTCCGCGGTAGCTGGCGCTGCCCTCGCTCGGCGTTCCCGAGGTATCCGTTCTCGCGTAGTACATGTTGGCGGTGACGTTCGCGAAGAGGAAGAGATTCGAATCGACGCCGGCCAGCGTGCTCTGCTCACCTGAGAGCGGGTGGCGATGTGTGCCGACAAAACCGATGTTGCTGCGACGCAGCACATCGCGCTTGATCCGGACCGCAGTGAAGTTCGTGGTCACGGCGGCGGCGTAGGCCTTGTCCCCAGTCTGGATGTTGACGCCGCCCATGCTGTAGCGTCCAGATCGGCCGGTCACGCGCCCGCCTCCCAGCACCGGAACGGCTTGGCCATTCGTAAGGCCGATACGACGGCTGAAGAACATGATGGGCACGTCGCCGGGCGAGCCGCTGCCGAACGACGCACCACCGAACGCAAAGATCCCTTGGCCCTCGAGGAAGAAGTCGCGCTTCTCCGGAAAGAAGAGATTGAAACGCGTCAAGTTCACTTGCTGGACGTCTTCCTCCACCTGTGCAAAGTCCGTGTTCACCGTGACGTCGGCGATCAGGCTCCGCGTCAGGCCGTACTTGAAGTCCATCCCCGCATTCGGCGTGAATCGATTGCTGAAGCGGGGCCGGGCGGTGTTGTCGGTCGTTAGGGTGGAGACGCCATACGGCTTGAACTCGAGGTTCTTCGACTGCCGCGGCGTCTCGAGTCCGACGAGCGTACCCGCGTTGTTCATCCGGCCAATCGCGTTCCCCGTGCCGAACGCGCGAGGCATCGCCGTCAGGTACGAGAACTCGTTCTTCCACTTCACGATGCGACGGAAGTTGATGCCCCACACCTGCGGGCCGGAGCCCAGGTAGCGGAGTGTCTTGAACGGAATCACCATTTCCAGCGTCCAGCCCCTGTCGAACCGTCCGGTCCGGACGTTCCACACGCCGTTCCAGCTCGTGCTAAGCTGATCGTCGACGATGCTCTGGTCGCGGAAGGCGCCGAGGGCGTTGGTCTGAAAGAAGAAGCCGTTTCGATGATCGTAGAAGGTGTCGAAGACGACGGTGAAGTTCTCATTCTGAATGATGTTGTTGTGATCGCGGCGGAGCTCGGTCAGAACGTCGAGATCCGGTCGACTGTCGTAACAGCGGGCCGACACGTAGAGATTGCGATCGTCGTACAGCAGCCAGACCTCGGTCGGCTCGGTTGCGGGAGCGCCTTCAACGGGTTCCTGCTGGATGAAGCCTCCAATCGGTTGGACGTCGAGATACGTCTCGTCGTCCAGGCGGCCATCGATGACTGGCGCGCGCGCGACCCGCGTCGCTCGGACGATCACCGCCCCGTCGTCGCCTCTCGTGACGACTTCCGGTGGCACAGGTGCGTCGGCGACATCTTGGGCGTGAAGTGGAAAGGGAAGCCAGGCGATGACGGCCAGGAGCAGGTAGACGAATCGCCGAAACGTCACATGCGCTGCGAACCTGGTGATCATGCCGCGCTGGTTGTCGTGAGCAACGGACGACAGAATACCGCAGTCGGGCGCGAGGCGGAGAGGGCGGCAGGTCGGAGATCGAGTGGGAGACTCGAAGTCAGCCATCCATGGTGAGCAATGACCTCAAAGCAGTCGAAGCGACCATTGATGGCGGAGCCAGTGCAGGGTATCCAGCACTGAGGAGTCGAGGATGTCGAGTGCCCGCGCCGGACCGCCCATGAACGCCACGGCCAGCACGGTCAAGACGAGCACGGGGATCATGAACAGCAGCAGATCGGATTCGACGCCGGACGTACGCATCTATGGACCCTTTCCCACGGCGTCCTCCGGCGCATAGTACCCGCCACGCGACCGGACGACGGTGTCTGGCGCCACGCTCTTGATCGCCACCTTACGCCACTTGCCGTCCCGATCCGTGTTGGTAGAGGAGTACGACAAGACGTATCGCCTGCGCAGGTTCTCCACGATGCGCTGGTACTCGACGCCAAGCGTCGACACGTCCGATGGGAACAGCGCAAGCCCTCCGGTGGCGTTCGCCAGCGCTGTGAGCCGCTCGCGATCGACATTCGGCCCCATCCCAATGGCGAAGATCGTCGCGTCGATCTCGAACGCCAATCTTTGGATCTCGGGAAAGGGTCGAACGCTTCCCGGCGCCGTGCCGGCATCGTTCTCGTCTCGCCCATCCGTCAGCGCCACCAGCGCGCGTCGACCCTGGACACGCTGCAGACGCTCCATTCCGAGTGCCAGCGCGTCATACAGGGCGGTTCCGCCCTTGGGGACATACTGGTCGATCGCGGCGCCGGCGTCCTCTCGATCCTTGGTGAGGTCTTGCACGAGCTCCGGGCGGTCGGCGAACAGCGCGACGCCCAGGCTGTCTTCCTTTCTGATAGCTCCCACGAAGCGATAGGCAGCCTCCTTGACTGCATCACCCACGCGTTTCATGCTGCCGCTCTGGTCGAGCACGAGCACCAGTGAAACGGGAGCCGTGGCTTCCTGGAAGCTGTCCACGAACTGCTCGACGCCGTCTTCCGTGACGACGAGGTCATCGCGCGAAATCTCGAGGTTGCGGTTCGTGGCGTCGCTGACGGTGAACTCCAACATCGGACGGACGGGTGAGGCGTCAGGCGCAAAATAGCCGGTGCGCGTGCGTACGACGCGTCCCTCGCCGGCGCTGACGGAGATAGCCCGCCAAGCTCCGTCGCGTCGCTGGTTACTCGGCGTGTACCCAAGTAGATATCGCTGACGAACATCCGTCGCGATGTGGTCGTAGACGGCCGGAAGCTCGGTATCCCGATACGGGAAGAAGGCTCGCCCGCCGCTCTGGCGCGCAAGCCGGCGCAGGAATCGCTCGCCCTTGATGGAGACGCCAGCAACGCCGCCGATCCCGACGACGGACGTCGTCGTGGCGCATTGCTTGAGGACTTCGAGCGTGTCGGTTTCCGTCTGTTCGCTCCGTTCGTCGTAACCATCGGTCAGCACCACCACTTCGAAGAGGACTTTAGTCCGCCCAGTCGGCTTTCCCACGTGATTCCTTGCGACCCAGGACCCACACGGCACCGCACGGAAGGACGTGCGGCTCCCGGTTCTCGCACCTCCGTTCAATCGAGGTGTCCTCGCTCGGCGTCTCCCATCTCGACACCGCCGCCGGGAAAGTACTCCGTCCAGCGCCGGCTCACGGTCTCGGCGACCGCTGGTCGACAGGTAAGCTCCTTCGGATACCACGGCTTCATCCGCGCGTCGATGACCACCGGCGCCACGTAGGAGACGTGATTGCGGATCACCCGCCGATCCGCCGCAGCGATATCAGCCGACGGCTCGAATCGTGTGAACGTCGTCCATAGGAAATTCATCGCGCTTCGGGTCGCTCTCTGAGCATCGTCGGTTACGACCAGGAGCGTCCAGCCCGTGAAGGCCGGATGCGCCGCGATGCGAGGGGCGACATCGGGTTCCTGCTGATACGCAGGGGCTTCGACGACCAGACATCCGCCGCAGAACGCACGCACATCGCGCACCCCGACGGGGAGCTCAGAGGCAGAGAACGAGCGCGGCAGATCGCGAACTGGCGGACCCAGACCGAGCCAGATGCCTTTCGATCCCTTGTTCACCTCAGGTCCGCTGTAGTCGAGCGTATCCATCGACAGGTTGGAAAAGACATACAGGTCCGTTTCGGGGTGTGTGCGGGCGAGCACGTGCTCGAGCGTTGCCCGGAAGTCCTGCAGATTCACTGGCTGGTCCGTGACGAGCAGGAATTTCGTGAGTGACAATTGCCCCTCGCCGAGGATCCGGAAGGCGCTCACCATCGCCTCCCTCGCATACCGCTGTTTGACGATGGCACTGGCGAGCGAGTGATAGCCGGTCTCTCCGTACGACCAGAGCTGCTCGACGGCGGGCATGACGAGCGGGAAGAGCGGCGAGAGGAGCTCCTGCAAGAGATCGCCGATGTAGAAGTCCTCCTGCCGCGGTTTGCCGACGACGGTTGCCGGGTAGATGGCGTCGCGTCGTCGTGCGAGATGGCGCACGGTGAACACCGGGTAGTCGTGTTGCAGCGAGTAGTACCCGTAGTGATCACCGAACGGGCCCTCCGGCTTGCGCACGTGCGGCGCCACGTCGCCGATCAGCGCGAACTCGGCGTTCGCCACGAGCGGGTGGGGCCACGGTCCGTTCGACATCGCCAGGCGCTCGCCCGCGATGAGCGACGCCAGCAGGAGCTCCGGCACGTTCTCCGGCAGAGGAGCGACGGCCGACAGGATCAGCGCCGGTGGTCCCCCGAGGAACACGGTGGCCGGCAACGCCTGATTGCGTGACTCCGCGATCTGATAGTGGAACCCTCCGCCTTTGCCGATCTGCCAGTGCATCCCGGTTGTTCGGGCATCGTGGATGTGCAAGCGGTACATCCCAAGGTTCGAGCCTCGTCCATCGGGATGCTGCGTGTACACGAGTGGCAGCGTGACGAACGGTCCGCCATCTTCGGGCCACGTGGTCAGCGCGGGCAGCCGATCCAGGCGAACGTCTTCCGTGACGACCTCGGTGATGGGGCCGCCTGAACGGCGCTTCAGTCCGATCTTCAGTGCTTCGAGGCCGACGTCTCTCGCGCCCCAGAGTTTGCCAGGCGTTGGTGGCAGCAGGGTCTCGACGATGTGCACGAGGCGCTTGATCAGGCGGAGCGGTCTATTGCCGAACGCAAGCTCGGCGCGTTTCGCCGTGCCGAAGAGATTCGTGACGAGCGGGAAATCGGCGCCCTTGACGCGTCGGAAGAGGAGAGCCGGACCCGCAGCCGCAATCACCCGACGATGGATCTCGGCGACCTCCAGATACGGATCGACCTCCGCCTCGATGACGACCAGATCGCGATCGCGCGTCAGCTGATCGATGAACGCACGGAGGTCAGGGAAGGTCATGCGGCAACGCGGCAAGAGCAGGCAGCCGGCGCAGGCGAGAACAGCGACGCGCGCCTCGAACCGAGAGTTGGAACGCTGCGAACTGGACGCTGACGGATGAAGGCGCCGCGCACGGTAACGCGAGTATAGCGCGCGGCGCGGCCCAGCTCCTGAGCTACTTGGCGCTGGACAGATTGCCGTAGAGCGCGCGGAGGAAACGCTCGTGGCTGCTGCCGCCCGGATCGACTTTGCCATCGAACTCGGCGGTCGGTTTGGCCGCGAGCACTTGTTCGACGGTCTGGCCCTGCTTGATGAGCCCGGCGACCTTGTTGCGAACCGCGAGCGCCATGTCGCGGTGCGCGGCGACGGCGTTCTTGTCGACGATCGGTCCATGCCCGGGCACGATCTTCGTTGTCGCCTTCGCGGTCGAAATGATCTTGTTCAATCCGTCGATCAGCCCGTTGAAGGTCCAGCCGTTGTTCGGGTCGGGGAATGGATACCCGACGGATCGATAGACGTCGCCGGTCATGATCACGTCCGCGTTCGGGAAGTAGACCATCGTGTCGCCGTCGGTATGGGCCGACTGGATGGGGATGAGCTGAATCGCCTCGCCGTTCATGTTGATCGTGACCGGCGCGTTGTAGGTGACAACCGGTAGCGCCGCCGCAGGCGACGGCTTCGGCCCGCCAGCCAGCCGGGCGCGAAGTTGTTCGCGCGCAAGGATCGTGACACCCAGCGTCCCGAAGTTCTCGTTGCCGCCGGTGTGATCGCCGTGGACGTGGGTGTTGACCACGAACCGGATCGGTCCCGGTGAGATCTCCTTGACCGCGGCCACGATCTTCTCCGTCAGCGGAGCGAACTGTGTGTCCACCATGAAGACGCCGTCAGGCCCCCCGAGGACGCCAATCAGGCCGCCCTGCCCCTCGAGGGTGTAGAAGTTGCCACTGAGCTTGGTGGCCTTAACCTGGACCTTGCTGAAGTCCTGGCCCTGCTGCGCAAACGCGGCGGTCGCCACCATCACCGCGGCGACGGTGAGCGTCGTGAAGAACATCGATGACCGAAGTCGCATGTGCGTCTCTCCTCAGCGGCGCATTCTAGCCGGGAAACGCCCACCCGTGCAGCCTGCCCGGCACCTACACGCTGATTTACGCACGGCCGGCAACGCGCGGGTAGAATCGAAGCACGCGCGCACGGATGAGACCCGTCACCGCTCGAGCCATCGTCAGAGCCTTCGCGCTTGTCTTGGCGACCTTTACGCTCGAGGTGGACGCCGCCAATGCGGCGCAGTGGCTGCGCCTGCGCTCGCCTCACTTCGTGGTGGTCGGGGACGCGAGCGAGGGCGAGCTCCGCCGCGTGGCGGACCGCGTCGAGGGCTTTCGCGAAGGGCTCATGCGCGCGCTGCCGCACGCGATCGTCGCGATGCCGGTCCCCGTGACGATCGTGGTGTTTGCGACCGACGGCGGTTTCACGCCGTTCAAGCCGTTGGTCGAGGGCCAGCCGATGGAACGAATCGCCGGATACTTCATGGCAGGTGAGGACGCCAACTACATCGCTATGACGCTCGCGCACGGTGAGGCGGCCTATCCGACGATCCTTCACGAGTACACGCACGCGCTGCTTTCGGAAACGCTCCCGTCCGCCCCGATGTGGCTGCATGAGGGGCTGGCCGAGATCTACAGTACCTACACCGAGCGCGCAGATGGCCGATCGGCGCTCATCGGTGCGGTCCCCCAGATGCATCTGCGCGAGCTTCGGAGTGGTGTTCCGCTGCCCATCGAGGTCGTCATGGCCGCAGACGCGACGGCCGCCGTGTACAACGAGGGCGAGCGCCGCGGCATGTTCTACGCCCAGGCGTGGGCACTGACGCACTATCTGCTGCTCGGCAACGAGGCGAGACGCGCGCAAGTACCCGAGTATCTCCGGCTCCGCGACGAAGGCAAGAGTGTCGGTGACGCGATTCGCGGCGCGTTCGGGTGCGAGCCGGAAGCACTCGAGAGCGAGTTCAAGGGCTACGGTCGCCTGTTCTCCTTGAAGGGATTCGACGTGACGCTCGATCCGAATCGGCGCCGCCAGTGGACCTTGACCGCGGAACGCATTCCGCTCGAGGACGCACAGACGTACACGGTTGAGCTCCTGGCACGCCAGAGCCGACCAGACGAGGCGCGGCGCGCCATCGATCAGATCCTGCAGGCGAGTCCCGGACTTCCGCGCGGTTTGGCGGAACTTGGCCGGCTGCACGTCCGCGCTGGCCGCGGCGAGGAAGGCTTGCCGCTCCTGCGCGCAGCCGCCGAAAAGCTGCCCGACGATGCCGCGGTGGCATCGACCTACGCGCGCGCGCTGGTGGAGCAGCTCCGGGCGCAAGGCACGGAGGCGGCGGCGAACGATCGCGACGGACTCGATCGCGCGGGTCGAGCGCTCGCTGTCGCGCATCGGTTGGATCCGGACGACGTGTATGTCGTGGCGATGCAGGGGTTCGTCGCGCTGCTGGAAGGCGCCGACTTCGGGCGAGCCCGCGAGCTGCTGGCGCGTGCCGTCCGTCTCTCGCCTGCCCGCCAGGAGTACCATCTCTTGCTTGCGCAGGTGCTCATCGCTCAGCGCAATCTGGCAGGCGCGCAGGCACTGCTGGGGCCACTCGTCGCGAGCGGTGCACAGGCGCGGATCCGCGAGCAGGCCCGGACCTTGTTGGCGCGCGCCGCAGCCGACTCGAGCTCGACCCCTGAGGCAATCGCCGCGATGCGTGGGGCGCAGGCGCTCCGGCCCCTGGAAGCCGATGAGTCTCGATTTATCGGGACGTTTGAGCGCGTCGAGTGTGGTCCGCAGGGCACGGTGCTCCATGTTCGGACGAGCGATCGGCTGATCCGGCTGCGAGCGAATCGGCTCGAGGACGTTGATCTCATCAATTACCGGGACGAGCCGGTTTCTCCAGTCGGCTGCGGTGCACCGGCCGAAGCGCTGCGCGTCGTCGCGACCTTCCGCGGACTGGCCGATCGAGACGCCGAGGCCGTGGCGCTCGAATTCGTGCCCTTGGACTACGAACTGCCTCAGCCAGGGAGGTAGGGGACTAGGGACCGGCCGCGCATTGTGGGGGACACGAAGCGAGAACCGCGCGCACGGCGCGCCCGCGATGCGGCTGAGTGGGGCGTGTGGGCTCCGGCGCAGCCCCCAAGCCGGGGTTCGGGGCGGAGCCCCGACTGCCCCATGTAACGCCGCTGAGGTGTGCCGCACTATGAGGGTCGGAGGTGCCGACACCGTGACTTCACGGAGTTGCCGCATGCTGAGACTCTCGAGTGTCCTCGCGCTAACGCTCGCCCTGTCAGCGCGAGCCGTGTGGGCAGCAGATCACCTGGCTGAGGTTCGGGCGTTGTACGCCTCGGCCGCGTACGAGGACTCGTTGGCTCTCCTGGCCAAGGTTGACGATCCCGTCCAGCAGGACGTCGCGGATGAGTATCGAGCGCTGTGTCTCCTGGCGCTGAACCGGGAAGCGGCGGCCGAAGAAGCCGTCGCCGCGTGGGTTCGTCGGCGTCCTCAGGTGCCGGACGACCTGGCCAACCGACCTTCGAAGCTCGTTGCGCTTTACAAGAAAGTTCGCGCCCGGCTGCTGCCCGGCTTGGCCACAAGCGCGTACACGGCGGCGAAGACGACCTTCGAGGCAGGCGATTTCGCTGCGTCGACGCGACAGTTCCGCGAGGCGCTCGTCCTTCTGCGCGCTGCCGACCACGAGCGCGATGAGACGGCCCCAGCAACGGATTACGAGACCCTGGCAACCGGATTCTTGTCGCTGGCAGAAAGCCGGCTCGCTGAGGCGCGGAAGGCGGCGGTGCCAAAGGAGCCAGAGGTGCGGGTGCAACCTGCCTCTCTCCCGTCGTCGCTGCTGGCGGCGACCGCAGAAGCGCCTCCGGCCGCGAGGTCGACACCAGCGACCACGCAAGTCGCACGACCACCCGCTGGGGGGCCATGTCCACAACGTCCGAAGCCGATGTGATTGGCGGTTCCGATCCGCACGCGGCTCGCCCGAGCGGCAGTGCGCCGTTCAACCCCGTGCCCCGAGTGTTCGACGCCTCGGATACCGACGTGAAGCCGCCCGTGGTCCTCAAGCAAAGGCTACCGCCGTGGTTCCCGCCCCACGAGCTCCTCCGCAATCGCCGCTTTACCGGCCGAGTGGAGATCGTCGTGGGCATCGACGGACGCGTTGTATCAGCGGAGATTCTCCAGCCCTCGTACACAATCTATGACGACCTCGTACTCCGGGCCACGAGGCATTGGTTGTATCAACCCGCGTTCAAGCGAGAGTTCCCGGTCCAGTTCCGCCGCGTCGTCGAGTACGTGCTGAGCGCCGCCCCCGAGCCGTCGCGGCGATGATTCCAGGCCGACTGGCTGACTTGCGACTTCGCTATCGCCCGTCCTTCACCTCGGTCGGGACGTCTGGGGACGCCGCGGGTTCGGGCGCGGTCGCGTCAGTCGGCGTTACTTCCTCGGTGGCCGCCGGTGGCACCTGGGCCTCGGGCGTCGCCTTCGCCGTAGTGATCGGCTGCGCGGTCGCATCCGCGGTCTTCGTGTTGGCGTTCTTTACCGGTGCGACCTTCCGCTTGATGACTGGCTTCTTCGTCTAGTCCACTGTGGCCTCCGCCGGCATGCCCGCGACGACCTCGAGATCGAAGGCTCGGACGTTTCTGCGATAACGCAGCTCCACCCGGTGGACTCCAGGGGGAAGCTCGATGACGAGCGGCGTCTTACCGCGCTCGATCGCATCGACCACGACGATGGAGCCTGGCGGCTTCGAGTCGATCGCCACACGGCGCGGCTGCGGCGCGACGGGCGCGCGGCCGGACTGATACGCGCGCCACACCGACGGCACCGCGACAGCCCCGAGTACGACCGCCGCAGCAAGAGCCGCAACGACCGGTCCCAAGCGACGCTTTCGCGAGGTCAGGGCGACGGGTGGCGTCCCGGTCGTCGTTTCCGTGCGAGGGGGAATCCACAGTGAATCCGTCCGTGGCGAGACCCGCACCGAGGCGACGACGGCCGGCGTGGCCTTGATGGATGCCGGCGCGACCGATGGCGAGCTGGAGGGAAGAGGTGTCGCGCCAGATGCTGTCGGCGCGTGCGGCTCGTCGGCAATACCGGGCGACGGCGTGGCGCTGTGGTCCGGCAGCGGCCCGTCCGTCCGGGGCTCGCTGAAGCCATTGAGCCACGCGTGTCGATCGCCCAATGCGGCCAGCAGGTCGCGCGAAGGGTCGTGCCACGCCGCTTGGCGTGTGCGCCCCCACTGCACAAGCAGGCGCGCGGCGACAAAGTGCTCTGGTCGGGGCTCGGTCATCGCGGTCGAGTCCGTGCGTCTCGTGTTCGGTGTGGCAAACGACACGCTGGGTCGACAAGACACGAAACCGCATACGTCCTCGTCGCGCGGCGCACGAGACCGTCGGGCCTTCGATGGTTCGTGTGCGACAGCCGATCAAGACTGGGAGTCCGATCACGCAATCGTCACCCACCTGTCACGCCTGCTGGCGATGGTGTGCAGCGCTCGGGCAAACCATGTCATGGCCGCTGGCGCCGGCCTTGCTCGTCGCTCTGTTCGCGATGAGTCCATTCGATCGGGCGGCGCCGGTGTCAGACGTCGATCCGGAGGGTCCTCTCCGTGCCTCGGGTCAGCACGCCTTGACACAGTGGCGCGCGGCTTTCGACGAGCGGCTCGGGGCCCTCGAGCGCGCGCTTCGGGAGCCAACTCACGCCAGCGATCTCACCGCGCTCATCGTCGATTTCACACGCGTGGCCGGGGAGGAAGCCGAGGCGGCAGCCCGTCAGGCGACGCTCGATGCGCAGGCGAGCGCACGGCAGGACGTCCAGCTTACGGCCGCTGATCGCCAGGCGCTGGACGAGGCGCTCGCCGATCTTGCCGACGCGCGTCGGCAGCACCACGACGCACGCCAAGCGCTCGACGCTACACGCCGAGCCCATGAGGAAACGCGTCGCGCGCACGATCACGTCGTCCACCCGCTGGACGAGACGCAGCGTGCCCTTCAGAATGCCCATCGAGAGGCGGCCGAGGCGCGACGGCTCGCGGCCGACGCGAACAGTCAGGCCAAACAGGCCGATGAGGAACGGCGGGAGCTCGCCGGCATCCAGACCCAGCTTCAAGAACAGCTTCAAGAAGCGCGGGCCGAAGCTCGGGAGGCCGTTGCTCAGTGGACCGGTGTGCAGGAGGAGCTGGCGGAGGCGACAAAGGAAGCGGAGGAGCGCAGTCGTGAGATGCAATCCTTCCGTCGTCGGCTGGAGCAGGCCGTACACGACGCGGAGGAACGATCGCGCGCGCAGGACGCGGACCGGGTCAGACTGGAGCGGGAGGTCGCGGATGCCTCGGCTCTGGCCGCCGCGGCGGCGGGTGAGCGAGACGCGAAGCACGAACTGACCCGAGTGACGCGAGAGCTCGACAGCCTCCGGTCTCAGTTGGGGGCCGATGCCGCGCGAACCTCGTCGCTCGAGCAGGACCTCGAGAATCGCGACCGCCTCATCGAGAGCTTGCGGCAGGCACAGCAGGCTGAGATGCGTACGGCAGCCGAGGCGGCCGCCTGCAAGCCGTTTTCGGCGCCGACGCCGGGCGTCCAGGCCATCCCCACCCAATCGCCCGTTTCAGACGACCTTGGTCACGCTGTGGGTATCGAAGCCCCAGAGCCGCGCGCGGCCTCAGCAACGCCGACCCCGCCTTCGACCGCGCCCGAAGATGCCGCGACGCCGCTCATGGCGACCACCTCGCCTTGCGAGGAGACTGTTCAGCAGGCTCGCCCCGAGGCCCTGGAGTGGCCGCACTCGCTTCACGCGCCGGCCAGGGCCGGAGCGGCCGCCGACATCGACGGTGTGGTCGCGTCGACCGAAGGGCTCGCGGATGCCCCGGTCGACGATCGGCCCGTGTCCCCGTCCCCAGATTCGACCGGTGTGTTCTCGAGCGTGGCGGACGCGTTGCGCGCCTGGACCATCGAAACCGTCGCGCCCGGAGAGGGCGCGCTCTCGTCAGATCCATCGGCGGTGAGCCCGGTGTCCTCAGCCCACGGCGATATCGCCGATCGACCTCGAACCGAGGTGCCCCAGTACGATGTTGTGCGGAAGTCCGCTCGGCACGATCTCGCCTCGCGCCGAATCGAGGTGACCCTCGATCAGGAGCCGGGACACCTGGTTGATCTCTCTGCTAAAGGAGCTCAGGTCATCACGTCGTCGATGCTGAAACCAGGTCGTCAGGTTCGCCTGGCATTCCCGACGGCCGGTCCGCTGGCGACGGCCAAGGCCAAGATTGTCTGGTCTCGGCTCGAGCCGCCGACCCACGGAGGTGGTGAGCTGCAGTATCGCGCGGGACTGACGTTCCTGAAGATCGACCCCAAGACAATCGATCGTGTGCTCGCCGCGCCCCACAGCTCCCAAGCTTCGACGAAGCGAAGTCGCTAGCACGAGACCAATCAACGATGACTGAATCACCGGATTCCCAGCGCGCCGTAGACCTGGTACAGCACGAACGTGAAAAGTGCCAGCAGCGCAGGGGTGGTGAGGAGCGGCGTGGTGGCCAAATCGACCACGGTAGACAGCCCACGGCCCGGTGCCACGTCGGCAAACGGGATGGTCACTAGCTGTTGCTGGTCGTTCACGAAGAGGCACGTGGGCGCTCGGCGTCCCGGTGTGCCGATCGGCGCCGACGGATACTCGAGCGCGGCATAGGTGAGGCGGCGTTCGCGGCCATACGCCGCACACCGTGGTCGGGCGAGATTGCCTTCGACGAAGATGGCGAGCGTCAGCGCGAAGCCGAGCGCCAAGACCACGACAATCGCGAGATTACGATACCGCTCCCAGCGGCGCAGCGTGTGGGGGGAGGAAGCCATCCCGCACAGGCTACTGTTCCAGGGTTCAAGGGTTCAAGCGATGGTGAGACCGATACCCACGACTACGCGGCTGGCTTGGCCGCCTTCGGGTCGAAGCCGACGCGCTTCAGGAGCGTGTCCATGCCGCCCTTGTCCACGGCTTTCGCATAGGCCTCTTCGGGCGCAACGATCTTCTTCGCGACGAGGTCCATCAGCGCATCGTTCAGGCACACCATGCCGGCCGCCTTGCCGACCGCCTTGCCGACCTGCATCATCGAGTTGATCTGGAACGTCTTGCCATCGCGGATCAGGTTCGCGATCGCTTGATTCACCAGCAGCACTTCCAACGCCGCCGCACGCCCGCCACCGACCTTGCGACACAGGTTCTGCGCGATCACTCCCTTCAGCGATTCCGACAGCATGACGCGGATTTGTGCCTGCCGATCCGAGGGGAACTGATCGATGAGCCGATCCACGGTCGCCGAGGCGGTCGTGGTGTGCAGTGTGCCCAGCACCAAGTGGCCCGTTTCGGCCGTCTCGATGGCGATCGCCACGGTTTCGAGATCCCGAAGCTCGCCCACGAGCACGATGTCCGGATCCTCACGGAGTGCGGCACGTAGCGCGTCCTTGAACGACTCCGTGTGCGTGCGCACCTCGCGCTGATTAATCAGGCACTTCTGGTTCTGATGCACGAACTCGATCGGGTCTTCGATCGTGATGACGTGATCGTTGCGCGTCCGATTGATGTAGTCCACCATCGCGCACAGTGTGGTCGACTTGCCAGAGCCCGTGGGGCCGGTGACGAGCACCAGGACCTTGTTCAATTGGCACAGCTGCAAAATATGCGGCGACAGCCCCAGCTGCTCGGCGGTCAGGATCTTCGCAGGGATGACACGAAACACCGCGCCGGGCCCTCGCCGATCGACGTAGACGTTCGCGCGGAACCGTGCGAGACCCGCAATCTCGTAGCCGAAGTCGGTGTCATGCCGCGCCTCGAACTCCTGCCGGTTCGTCTCCGGCATGACAGGCATCAGGAGCGCCTGCACGGCGGCAGCGTCTAGGGCCGGAAAGGTGGGCGACAAGGGCTGCATGTGCCCGTCCTTTCGAACAATCGGCGGCGCCCCGACGCAGATGTGGAGATCCGATGCGCCCACGGCGCACATCTGTTGGAACAGTTGGTCAATTGGGGCCGGCTGGCTCGCGGACGCTCCAGTTCGATGATTTCGACCACATGGTTGATGTTGATGAGCAACGTGCCCTGCTCGGTCTCGAGATAGCGGAACACCGCTGGTTCCTGCGACCAGTCACTGACCCGGTTCCGACCATCGGGCTGATAGACCCGGATGCGGCCGGAAACACGCTCGCCACCCGTCAGGACGAGTGAGACGGCGCGAACACGAGCGACTTCGTAGCCCGGCACTTCGCGGGCCCCATCGTGGAACAGCCTGGCGAGCGTGACGTGGTCGACGCTGTAGAGCACGACCCGCCGCTGGCCATCCTCCATCCGTTCGAACGGGAAGAACCCCCTAGTCTGGTTCAGCAGGTCGTCCACTCGCTCCGGGCCGTCACCCACGATGGTGCTGTCGGCCAGAAAGAGAGATCCCCGCACGCTTTGACCCGTTGTCAGCGTCAGCGCGGCTTCGACACGCCGCTTGTCCATCCGGAAGGGTGAGGCGGTCTGAAAGGAGAGCATCCACCAGGAGTTTCGGCACTGGGGCCCCCCAACAAGAGGCCCACGCCCTCGCACACGGGTGCACGGCATGCCCCGCCGCTGTACCTGTAACTACCGGTGCACCGCTCTTCTCAGCTCCTCGAACGGCACCACGCTGCCGTGCAGCGGCACGACATGGTCGACGACCAGACCCCGGCGTTCGACGTTCTCCAACAAGTTCGTGGCAAATGGGGCCAGTGCGTTTGGCGTGAACGCGTCCGCCTCGATCAACAGACGATGTTTCGGCACGTACGCCATCAACATCGTCGAGCTGTGTGGGCTGCCCGCGACGTGGAACAGCCGGACGTCTCCGGCCAAGTCGTGGGCGTCGCTCACGGTCTCGACCGTGAGCGGTCTGGGTTGTCGAGCCAACGTGTCAGGGTGTCTGGAGTGGGCACGCGCGACGATCTCCTTCACGAACGCTTCGTTGCCCACATGCGTGACGACCGCCAGCCCCTCGGCGACGGCGGCGCGTAAACCGGCCGCGTGATCGAAGTGATGGTGCGTGTTGACCACCCGCTTGAGCGGCTTGCCGGGTCTGAGCTCGCGGGCCCGTCGGATGACTGCCAGCGTGCGCGCCTCGTGTTGCGGTGCTTCGATGAGCAGGAGCTCCTCCGGGAGCTCGACCACCGCGCTGTGATGCGACTGCCCGGCGATGAGCCACACGCCTGGCGCGATCTCCATGTCGTCAAGGACTGGTTGAGGCACCGACGGAGCCGGCCGGGACGCGACCGCATCCTCGGGAGCGGCCATGTCGCCAACGACTCCATCGACCTCCAGGTTCGTCATCCTGAGATCGGCCGTGACGAACCGATCCGTCTTCGCGATGATATGGGCGGGAAGCTTGGTCCCGCTTACGTCGCGATAGTCCGAAAACTGCGTCTCGACCGTCACATCGCCGAGGTTCGGGTCGTAGGACGGTGAGCTGACGCGCGTCGGAAGGTGGGTCGTTGCGTCGATCGCGAGCGTTATGGCGACACCGCTGGCCGTCGTGACGTCGATGGCGGTTTCCTGCCCTTCGCTGCGGGCCGGGGCCAATCGCGCTCCAGGGTCGAGCGCCGCCCGAACCGCCGATACGGGGTGATGCAGCATCTCCACACGCCGCTGACGTGTGACGGCCTCAGACATGCGCACGGCGGCGCCGAGCGGGGAGGTGTTGTAGCCGATGTCGCCGTCGACGCCCATGACCTGCTTCTGTGGTTCTTGGCCTTGAAAGTACAGAAAGCCTGGCGTGCGGGTCTGTTCGGTGCGCAGGGTGTTGGCGGAGAAGCTGATGACGCGTCGGTACCCGGTGATCGTGAACGTCTGACTGGTCGCCTCGGGCGTCAGGTCTTGTCCGAGGTTGCCATTCGTCCCCTCCCCCTCCATGGCGATGGACTTGAGCGAGCGAAGTCGGTCGAGGCCGCCGAGGGCCGCTGCGGCCTGTTCAATGACCTGTTGGGACGTGCCCTGGCTCGATCCGCACGCGCCGACCACCAGGCATGCTGCGACAACCACGGCGGCAAAGCCACGCATACACACCCTCCGCTCGTCCGGCGAGTATAGGACAGTCCGTCCGCGCGTTCAGCGCCCGCCGGCGCTGCGCTGCCCCAGTCCGGTCGCCCGGCGTTCAACAGCGGCCACGCGCCGGGCTGAGCGCTGACAGTCGATGTCAGTCAGGGCCGACGAAAATCGTCAGCGCTCCCTGAGCGCGATTCGTACAGCTGCACACGGGCACACCCGCGAGGAGCGGCACACGCCTTGCCGCTCGCCCGTCTGCTGTGCGTCCCAACCTTACCCGTGAGGCCGGGTTCACCCTCATCGAGCTCCTGATCGTTGTCGCAATCTTGGGCGTGCTAGCGGCAATCGCGGGGAACCGGATGATGCGTGCGAAGATGTCTGCCGAAGAGGCGTCGGCCGTCACGGCGCTCCGCAATATCAACTCGAGCCAGGCGAGCTTCGCGTCGACCTGCGGCGGCGACCACTACGCCGCCGACCTGGCAGACCTCGCGCTGCCGCCACCAGGGTCGGTGTCAGCCTTCATCAGTCCAGACCTCTCCTCGAATGGGATTCGCAAGGGGGGCTACTCGTTCTCGCTCGCCCGCAGCGGAGAGGCCGGCACGACCGACAGTCCGACGCCCCGGCGTAATGGGGGATCGACGCCGGTGTCGAGCTACCACGCCAGCGCCGACGTGATCGGTTTTTCAGGCGCACGCTATTTCGCGACCGACAGGCGCGGAACGGTGTACGAGGACATCAACGGTCCGCTGACGAATCCGATTCCCTCCACGGCCACACCTTTCAAATAGCGCGGGTCGGCCCATCAGGGCCGCGACATAATGTCGGGATGCACACACTTGCGCCCGGCGTCGCGTACATCGATCTGGAGTTCCTGAACGTTCCGCGCGTCATTGCGACGGGTGTGTTGCACGATGTCAGCGGCGTCGCGCTGATCGACCCCGGTCCTTCGACCACCGTGTCGACGTTGACGAAGCGGCTCGAGGCCAGCGGCATTCGTCTCGCAGACGTCACGGCCATCCTCCTCACGCACATCCACCTCGACCACGCCGGCGTGACAGGGAGCCTCGTGCGTGCGCACCCGCATATTCGCGTCTTCGTGCACGAAGCCGGGGCGCCGCACGTGGTCGATCCGTCGAAGCTCTTGTCGAGCGCCACCCGCCTCTATGGAGCTGACATGGATCGGTTGTGGGGCGAGGTGCTCCCCGTGCCGCAAGGCGCGCTCAGCATCCTGCGTGGTGGGGAGCGAATCACCGCCGGCGGCCGGTCGCTGGACGTGGCGTACACCCCGGGCCACGCGTCACATCACGTGAGCTACTTTGGTGCCGACGCCGGCTTGGCCTTCGTCGGCGACACCGCCGGTGTGTGCCTGGCTCCGTGCAACTACGTGTTGCCGCCCACGCCTCCTCCCGACATCGATCTCGAGGCCTGGGACCGTAGTCTGGCGCTGTACGAGTCGTGGCGGCCGGAGACCCTGTTCTTGACCCATTTCGGGCCGAGCCGGTTCATCGGCGCGCACCTCGCGGGGTTCCGCGCGAACCTGACTTCCATGGCGGATCTGGTGAAGCAATCGCTGGGTCGCGAGGGGACAGACGAAGACCGCGAACGCTGGGCGGTCGAACAGTTCAGGCTGGTGCTGACCCGACGACTTGGGATCGACGAGGCGCACACATACGAGACCGCGGGCCGATCGGACCTCAGTTACCGTGGGCTGGCGCGCTACTGGAAAAAGCGCTCTTCGTGACTGCCCGAAGCAACAGAACCCGGGCGCCAGCGACGACGCGGCGAGCGCGACGTACCGACGGATGTCTCAGGCCGTCGCGCGGACGCGCAATGGAAGAGATGGCTCGGTGATCGTGGCGCGGCGCTTCGGATCGACCATCAGACGAAGCGCGAACCCCTGACCGCGGCCACGGGCATCCGGAGGCTGCACGCGGTAGACGGCCGCCGTCAAACGGCCCTGCTTCAATGTCTCGGGCAGGTGAGCGTCCCCCTTGACCTCTCGTTCCAACTGGAACTGGACGAGGCGATACAACGACAGGGAGACCGGGCACGAGCATTCCACGTAGGCGCCGAGCTCGCTCACGTTGCGGGTCATCACGGTTGCAAAGCGAACCGCTCCCTGTTGATCCTTCCATGTCAGGCGGGCGGGCAGCGCGACAGCGACGCGCTCGGCGGCTCGATTCGCATTGGCTGAACGATAGGGCGGCTCCACAACTTGTCTGTGCATCAGGGTTGCCTCCCGGGGGCGCGCATCATGTGCCCCTACTGATCCAAGTTCGGATCCGCGTGCAAGGTTGTGTAGGCCTTCGCAGAAGGCTGACTGCAAGTGCCTCTTATTGCTTGTATTAGCCGAAAGCGCCCCGTCTGACGCTGAGGGGCGACTGCATACTTGGTATCCAGAGCAGGTGGGAACTGGATACCCAGTATCCAGTATCACACCGGATCCAAGGTGCCGATCCCCAGACGTCGTAGCTTCAAATAGAGGCCGCGACGTGTGAGTCCGAGCACCCGCGCCGTCTCGGACAGGTTGCCGCTGCTCCGGTCGATGGCGTTCTGAATCATCTCGCGCTCGACCTGCTCCACGGCTGCGCCCAACGTGATACCGGTGGGGACGGAGCGGCGCCCAGGCGTGGCCGCGACAGTCATGCCGGTCGGCAGTCGCATGGCGACGATGTCTTGTGAGAAGTGCACCGGCTCGATGGTGTCGCCTGGGCCCGCGAGCGCGACGGCGCGTTGCACTTCATTGCGCAGCTGCCGGACATTGCCGGGCCACCAGTACATCGCGAACACGTCGAGCGCTTCCGACGAAATGCGAACGTCGGGCTTGCCCAGCCGCTCCCATGCTTCCCGGAGGAAGTACTGCGTCAAATGCGGAATGTCGTCCCGGCGCTCACGAAGAGGCGGCACGTGGACGCGAATCACACTCAAGCGGTAGTAGAGGTCTTCGCGGAACTTCCCCTCGGCTACCCGCTGCTCGAGGTCCGCATTGGTCGCCGCCAACACGCGGACGTCCACGCGTTGTGGCCGCGTATCGCCGATCGGCATGATCTCGGACTGCTCGAGGAACCGCAAGAGCTTTGGCTGTACGTCGAGTGGCGGATCGCCGATCTCGTCGAGGAACAGCGTGCCGCCCGAGGCGGCCTTCACGAGCCCAACCTGATCCGACACGGCTCCCGTAAAGGCGCCGCGTCGATGCCCGAAGAGCTGGCTGTCGGCGAGATCGCGCCCCGTGGTCGTGCAGTTGTAGGGCAGGACGTTCGACCCGCTCCGATGTGATCCGACATGGATCGCGCGGGCGACGAGCTCCTTGCCGGTGCCGCTCTCGCCGGTAATGAGCACGGTGAGATCGTTCGCGTGCAGGCGTTGAATCTGCTCGACCAGACGGGTCATGGCGGCACTCACCGCGAGGAAGCCTGGCACCAGCGGCTCAAGTGATGGCTCGGTGACCACATCAGGGGTCCGGGCCGATCGATCGCGTGCCGCGCAGAGCGCGAAGCCTTGGCGAGCCACACTGGCGATCATCCGGACGCGACGCGCCATCGCGTGGCCGATCGGACGCGGTGAGGCGACGAGCGCTGTCAGCGGTCGATCGTCCTAGCGGCCGAGCGACTCGGCCATGAACGTCTGCCGGCTGAAGCTGCTCGTCCGAAATGATCGGACGAGTTCCTGAGCGCCCTCCCCGTCACAGCCTGTGCATGCGAGCACGCGCACCTCGTTGCCGTGCTCGACGAACAACACCACAGCCTCGGCCGCCGCAGCCTCCAGCATGGCGGCGGACGTCTCTCGTGCCAGCAGATCCGGCAATGCAGCCGCGTCAACGATCCGCCTTACGACGGCGTCATCCGCGTCCGCCGGAGAGATGACGTTCTCGCCTGTGCCGACTTGGCCGAGCAGTGCCCGTGCCGCTTGTGTGTCCACCAAGTCGCGTTCGGCGCCCAGCTTCGTGAAGGTGGCCGCCGCATTCGACAGATGACGGTCAGCCGCCGATCGCGCGCCGGCCCTCGCCACGAGTCGGCCGAGCGCCAGCTGGCTGAGCGCCGCCTGATAGCGCTCGCCAATCAGCTCGAGCAGCGTCACGCTCTGCGCGAAGTCGTGGTACGCGTCCGCAGGGGCACCTTGGAGCGCATGCAGCGTCCCCCCTCAGGCGCAGGAACTCGCCCCACATCGCTGGCGCGGACGCCGGATCCAGCTTCTCGGCGGCGGTCGCGAGCCGCTGGCCTGCCTCCGCGAGACGGCTGTCCGCCATCAGCGCGTCAGCGCCAATCAACGAGGCCTGCAAGACGTCGCTCATCGGGGCACCGGCCGCGATCATCTCGTCGGCTCCCACGAGCGCCTCGGCGTGCGCGCCACGTCGCAGAGCGAGCCTCGCGGACAGCGCACGCACGTTCCATTCGTACCAGCGGCTGGTCTGGCTCCCGTAAGCGCCGTAGGCGTCGCTCGCGCGCGTCAAGAATTCGGCGGCCGCGTCGTACCGACCGCGGATCAAATGAATCTACGCGAGTGTATCGAAAACGGCGCCCGTGGTTTCGTGGAACTGGATCGGGCTGCGCACGTCGAGCGCGCGGTGCAGCGATTGCTCGGCCCGTTCGAGCTCGCCGAGTCGCACACAGATCTGGCCCAAGGTCGCCAAGGCGACCGCCAGCCCATGCCCGGATCCCTCGGCTTCGTGGAGCGAGACGCTTCGCTCGGCTACCGCCAACGCCTGTTCGTGACCGTGCTCGATCATCGCGACATTCGCCTGGTTGCCACAGACCGTGGCGACGACGTCGTTGGCGTGAACGAGCGCAGCCAGCCGATCGGCATGGCGGAGCGCGCTCATCGCGTCGTCGAAGCGGCCCGAGTGGGCCAGGGAGACGCCGGACACATTGTGCACGAGGGCCAGACTGCGCCGGTCGCCGGCCGCGTTCAGTGTGGATGCCGCCTTGGTGATGTGCTCGCGGACGATGGCGACATCGCCGACCTGCCGATAGCACTGCGCGAGCTCGTAGTGCGCGAGACCGATGAGCCGGGTGTCGTGCGAGAGCTCCGCATGTTTGAGCGCGCGCCCGTGCATGGCGATGGCGCGCGACTGATCGCCGCGCGCCGAGGCGAGCCGACCGTGGAGCCGCTAGAGCGTCGAGACGCGACCGGCTGAGACGGTCTCACGCAGTGCGTCCGGTGTCCGGCCGAGCGCCTGACCCGCCTCATCCAGGTCGTCCTGCTGGAGCCACGCTTCCGCCAGCAGCGCGCACAGCGCCAGCTCATCATCTCGGGTGAGCACCGACGAGCGCAGCGCGGGGGCGAGGATGGAAACGGCGTCGACCCCGCGTCCGCCCTCGAGCAACGCCTGAGCTCGTGCCAGCAGCGGCTGAAGTGAAGACGACGGCACGGTCGGGAGTATAGCTCAGGGATTTCAGCTGTTTCGGACCTCGTCGAGCGAGGCGAGGAGTGGCTGCAGCGCACGCTCGACGAGCGCGGGCGTTGGATCGGGCAGGTGGACGTGCAACGCGCGTCGCCCGGTGGCATCGAGCGACAGGAAGTCGCCGATCGCCTGCGCCAGCTCCAACGTGCCAAACGAGAATGCCTCTCCCGGAATCGGGAAGTCGACATGCGGTAACGACGAGACCAGGACGAACACACCGGTGTTCGGACCGCCCTTGTGCAACTGGCCGGTCGAGTGCAGATACCTCGGTCCGTAGCCGAACATCGTGGCGTGTCTCGTGCGGTCGCGTACGGCCATGCGAAGCGCGTGGAGCGGAGCTGCCAGCGCCGGGTCGGGACCGAGGTACGCCAACAACGAGACGTAGTCGGACGGCTCGAGGAGGGTGAAAAGCGCCCGCGGATCTCGATCCCCCAGCGCGACTCGGGCCGCCTCGGTGATCGCAAACCGGATGTCATCGTCTCTCCGCGCCGCGGGCGGAAAGGTCAATTGACCGTCTTGTTTGAAGCGCGTGAGGAGGACCCGCGTGGCCTCCTTGGCCTGCGACACGTTCGGTTCATCGAACGGATTGATACCCAGGAGCGCGCCAGCCACCGCAGTGGCGACCTCCCAACGGACGAACTCCGCGCCGAGTGCCGCAGGCTCAGGCATCGTGATGTCGACGACGGGTGCTTGGCGGGTCTGCAACGTGTCGATCAGGGCATCGAGCCGGGCCTCGCTCTCACCCGGTGTGTCGGGAAAGGCCAATCGCATCCTGACGTACAGCCTGTCGTCGCCGTAGACGTCGACCGGTCCTGGCGTCTCACCGGTGATTGGGATCACTCCGACACTGTGCTTGCCCGTGCTTTCAGCGACGAGTTGCTCGATCCACAGTCCGAACGGTTCGAGGGCCGCCGGCACGAGCAAGGTGAGCTTGTCATGACGCTGCTGCGCTCCGGCGGCGAGCGCGACCCCCAAGGCGACGGCATCCGGCGTCGCGGTCTCTTCGCCCGGCTCGGTCGCTGCGAACATCGCCAGGCCATACCCAACCAGGGCCGCCACGTCCTGGCCCATGAGCGCGGCTGGCACGAGGCCGAAGTACGACAGCGCAGAATATCGGCCACCGATGTCGGTCGGGTTGATGAACACCTCGCGAAACTGACGCCGACGCGCTTGAGCCTCGAGTTCCGTTCCCTCGTCTGTGATCGCGATGAAGTGGCTCGCCCAGGGCGACGCACCGGCGTGCTCGAGCTCCTGGCGGAAGTACGCCGCGAGCGAGTTCGGCTCGATGGTGGTGCCTGACTTGCTCGCGAAGATGTAGAGGGTGGCGCGGGGGTCGGTCTTGACCGCGAGCACGGAGGCCGGGTCGGTCGAATCGAGCATGTGGAGCCGGAGCCAACCAGGCGCTGTACCGATGATCGCCCGGAGCACCTCAGGCGCGAGGCTCGACCCGCCCATGCCCAGCAGGACCACGTCCGTGAATCCGGCGCGGCGCACGTCATCGGCGAAGGTCGTCAGGCGGGCGAGGTTGTCGGCCATCAGGCCGGGCGAATCGAGCCAACCAAGGCGCCGCGCGATCGTGGCCTGTACGCCCGGATCGGATGACCAGACGCTCACGTCGCGTCGCCAGAGGCCGGCCGTCGTGCGGCGAGCGGCCGCGTCGTATGTCGCCAAGGCCGGCGTCAGCCGACCCGCAGACGGGCGGTATCCTCGTTGAAGACGGTCGCGTCGACGCGCAATATCCAGCGCGGGCCAGCGAGTGATGCAGTCGTGAGCGGAGGACATGACAGGTAGAATACTGAAAGATACTGACGCGCGGGCGGTCGAGACGCCGCGCGACCGGAGCATGGCCCGAGGTTTCGAAAGCAAGGACGTTGAGTTCCAACAGGCGGAGGCCGAGCGCCGCGAGCCGGCGCGCGGGCCTGTATCCGCGGAGGAAGGCACCCGGGAGGCGGCTCGGCGCACGGTCGAACTGGCGCTGTTTCAGGCACGCGCGGAGCTCGCGCGAACGAGGTCTTCTGTACGGCGCGACGCCTTGTCTCGCGCCGTGGTGGACCTCGAGACGCAGCTTGGCGTGACGCCGGATTCACGCCGATGACGTACAGGCGCGTCGTTCGGACGGCCCTTCGATGGACGTACGGGCTGAGCCTCTTGTCGGCGGCATGCGGATCGGCTGGCTCCGACGATGTCTCGCCGCCGAGATCGATGTTGAGCCCTCCCGTCAAGTCCGCGCCCGATCACAGGCCCCGCTTGGTTGTTCTCGGCGACAGCCTGACAGCGGGCCTGGGTTTGGACGTGAAGGACGCTTACCCGACGCTGTTGCAGCAGAAGCTGCATGCGGCAGGCATCGATCTGCGGGTAGTCAATGCCGGGATCTCGGGCGACACCTCAGCCGGCGGGCTGAGCCGAGTCGATCTCGCGCTCGAAGGGGACGTGCGCCTCATGCTCTTGGCCCTGGGTGGTAACGACGCGTTGCGCGCGTTGCCTGTCGAGGAGCTGCGCCGGAATCTGAGCACGATCATCGAACGCGCACAGGCGCGTGGTGTGACCGTCATCCTGGCCGGCATGGAAGCGCCGCCCAATTTCGGACAGGACTACACCGCGGCGTTTCGTGAGGTGTACATGTCACTGGCGGAGCAGTACAAGGTGCCGTTCGTCCCGTTCCTCCTTCACGGTGTCGCAGGCGTGGACCGATTGAATCAGCCTGACGGCATCCACCCGACGGCAGAGGGCGCGCGCGTCATTGCGGATCACGTCTGGCCGATCATCGAGCCATTGGCCCGCGTCGCAACCGCACGAAAGCCGTCCGGCGCACGAGGGGCACCTCGCGGATGATCGCGCTGACCAACGTCTCGAAGACCGTGACGAGCGGTTCGCAGCCGCTGACGATTCTGCATCCGCTCACCGTCACGATTCCCGCCGGCACGTTCATCGCCGTCGTCGGCCCGTCGGGGAGCGGCAAGTCGACGCTCCTTGGGCTCATCGCCGGCCTCGACGCACCGACCTCCGGGTCTGTGGCAATCGATGGGACCGATATCACCAAGCTCGATGAGGACGGGCTCGCCAAACTGCGTGGCGAAAAGATCGGGTTCGTCTTCCAATTCTTCCACCTCATTCCGTCGCTGACCGCTCTGGAGAACGTGTCGGTGCCGCTCGAGATCGCGGGCGCGGCGGACGCGACAGACCGAGCCAGAGGTCTCCTCCAAGAGGTCGGCCTGACCGGGCGCGCACATCACTATCCGTCGCAGCTGTCCGGCGGTGAGCAGCAGCGCGTCGCGCTGGCGCGCGCGCTGGCCAACAATCCGCCCATTCTCCTGGCGGATGAGCCTACGGGGAACCTCGACAGCGCGAACGGACGCCACATCATGGATCTGCTGCAGAACATCCACTCGGCGCGGCGCACGACGCTCGCGCTCGTGACGCACGACCGCGAGTTGGCGGCTCTGGCCGATGCGCGGCTCGTGCTACGCGACGGTCACGTCGTGGAACACGTGGGCGTCGATGTTGTCGCCAGTCGAAGCGTGGCCGGTTCAGGCGGTCAAGCCGTGGCAGGTGCCTCGTGATGTTCGTCATTCGGATGGCGGTGCGCGAGACACGGGCGTCCTGGCGACGGTTGCTCTTCTTCTTCATTTGCATCGCCGTCGGCGTCGCGGCCATCGTGACGCTGCGATCGGTGATCCAGAGCGTGCGCGAGGTGTTCGGCCAGGAAGCGCGGAACCTCGTGGCCGCCGATGTTCTGATTTCGACGACACGCAACTGGACGCCGGAGGCGCGCGCCACCATCGAGCGCCGGCTTGCGGCGGCAAACGCCGACGCGCGAACCGACACGGTCGAAACGCCGACGATGGTGCGTCCCCAAGATACGGCGAAGACGAAGACCCGGATGGCCGAGCTCCGTGCGATCGGCCCTGAGTTCCCGCTCTACGGCACGATGACCCTCGAGGACGGACAGACGTACCGGCACGAGATGTTGAAGGACCGGGGTGCGCTTGTGCGTCCCGAGCTCTTGACGGCCCTCGACGTCAAAGTGGGCGATGCGATTGTCATTGGACAGCTGCCGTTTACGATTCGCGGCGTCATCGCCAACGAGCCGGGGCGCCGCGTCGGTGACTTCAGCCTGGGGCCGCGCATCATGATCGACATCGCGGACGTCGAGACCACCGGGCTCCTCGCAGCCGGGAGCCGAGTGCGCCGCGTGTTGTTGGTCCGCGTGCCCGAGCGGGAAGTCCGACCGCTGGTGCGACAACTCCGAGACGACTTCAAGAATCAGTTCGTCAACGCGCGGTCGTTTCGATCGGACGATGACGAGATCGGCCGTGATTTCGATCGTGCGGAGAACTACCTGAGCCTCGTGGGTCTGGTCATCGTGATCCTCGGCGGAATCGCGGTGTCGAGCGTGACGCGCGTGTTCGTGCTCCAGAAGATACGCCCAATCGCCGTCCTGAAGTGCGTGGGCGCACGCAGCGGGCAGATCATCGCGGTGTATCTCCTCCAGGTGTTGACGCTCGGTCTGGCCGGGAGCCTGCTGGGCCTCCTCCTAGCGCGTGGAGCGGTGGCGTCGATTCCGTACTTCGTCCCTCCAATCGACACGTCTTCTGCCGGCACGCTCTTGTCCGAGGTGAACTACGGGGTGACCTGGAGCGCGGCGGCGCAGGGACTCGGCATCGGGGCGCTCGTGTCGCTGCTCTTCTCGATCGTGCCGCTGCTGCAGGTCCGGTTCATCAAACCGTCCTTGCTCCTCCGCGACGAGACATCGACGGCTGGATTCGACTGGACGAGAGCGGTCGCCGTGACCCTGGTCGGCGCGGCGCTCGTGGCCCTGACCGCCTGGCAGGCGGCGTCGTGGACGGTCGGTCTCGCCGTGTGCGCGGGATTCGCCGGTCTCGCCGTCATTTTGGTCTTTGTCGGCCGTCTGCTCGTCTCGGTGGTGGCCCCGCTGTCGAACGCGCGCTCGTTCCCGCTGCGACATGCGGTGCTGCATTTATCGAGACCCGGCAATCAGACACGCGTCATCTTGCTGGCCGTCGGCCTCGGAGCGTTCTTCATCGTGGGCGTCCGCTCGCTGCAAGGGAGCCTGCTCGAAGAGCTGTCGATGCAAATGTCGGAGGACTCGCCGGACATGTTCTTGATGGACATTCAGCGCGAGCAGGCGGACGGGGTCCGCGCGTTCCTCGCCGACCCGGCCCGTGGGGCCGGGCCCGCCAAGCTCATCCCGGTGCTCCGCGCACGCGTCACTGGGGTGGAAGGGCGCGAGACGCAGCTCGAGAGTTTCGAGGACGTCCGCGCGCGCGGCTCGCTGGCGCGCGAGTACACCGTCACCTATCGCGACCAGCTCGAGGCCAACGAGACCGTGGTGGAGGGGCGGTTCTGGTCAGGTCCCGCCACGGAGCCCGAAATCTCGGTGGAACAAGATCTCGCGGAGCGCTTCAACCTCAACGTAGGCGACCTCGTCCGATTCGACCTTCTCGGTCGGACCATCATCGCGCGCATCACGAGCCTGCGCGAGGTGGACTGGCGTGACTCGCGAGCGGGCGGCTTCATGTTCGTCTTTCGGCCCGGCGTGCTCGACCAGCTGCCGCAATGGTACATCGCGCCCTTGAAAGGCCCTCCGGACGTCCAGGCGCGGGCGCGCTTTCAACACGATCTGGTCGCCCGGTTCGGCAACGTGTCGGTCATCGACTTTCGGGACATTCTCTTGACCATCCGCGACGCGATGTCGAAGGTGACGCTTGCCATCAGCGTCGTCGGTGCGCTGGTGCTCTTCAGCGGCGGTCTGATCCTCATTGGGGCCGTTGCGATGACCAAGTTCCAGCGGGTGTACGAGGCCGCTGTGTTCAAGACCCTTGGGGCGAGCACGGGAACCATTGCGCGCATGTTGCTGTTCGAGTACGGCGTCCTGGGTGCCTTGGCAGGACTCGTGGGATCGCTCGGCGCGGTGGCCTTGACCTGGGGCGTCAGCCGGTTCGCGCTGGACATCCCCTGGCGGGTCTTCGCCGGCGAACACCTCGCGGGTGTCGCACTGACCGCGATCCTCGTGGCCGCGATTGGCGTGCTCTCGAGTTACGACGTCCTACGGCACAAGCCGCTCATGACGCTCCGCGCGGAATAGGATCTGGACCGGAACCACTGGTGACGGGGACTGGCGGGCGATGGGGCCGGCGGTGAAATGCTATGATTTATGCTTCGGGATCACGCGTCAACTCGTCCAGCGCGGAGTGTTAGCGGGATGAACGTGCAGACCTACCGGGACGCGCTCGTCAAGAAGCGCGACGAAATCATCGAAGCGGGTGGCGTCAAACCTCTACAAGCGTCGATGGAGAACAACACCCGCCAGGGCGACATGGCGGACCAAGCGAACGGCAGTAACGAGGTCCACATTGCGCTCAAGCTGAAGCAGACCGACGCGAAGATTCTGACGGCCATCGAAGAAGCGCTGCAGCGGATCAAAAAGGGCACCTACGGCGTCTGCCGCGACTGTGGAAATCCGATCGCGGAAGCACGCCTCCAAGCAATCCCGTGGACGCGCGTCTGCATCAGTTGTAAGGAAAAACAGCAGTCGTGACCGACACGGAGACCGTGCCACTTCTGCTCGAATTCTACCGAGACAAGCTCGAGGCGGTCGTGCGGCACATCGCGGGTGCACGGCTCGTCCCGTCGTACGACGCCAACAACACGTATCAATACATCGTGAATCGCGAGGAGACGCAGCTGGCGTGGCTCCGAAGCGCCATCATGGACCTTGGCGGGCCCGTGCCGCCCGACATTCCGGAATCGACGCGATCGGGTAACGCCAACTCGGTCTTCGACGAGGACGCAAGCGCTGCTCGGGCGTTCCTCGACAAGTGGCAGCCGCGCGTCGAGGTGCTCAAGCACGCGCGCCACAAGGGCATGCTGCAGGTCATCCTCGGCGAGACCATCGAGCAGCAGCGGTTCTTCGAGCAGGCACGGGCGGGACAGACCGACCTGCTGGGTGTCCGGACCGAGAAGGCCGGCAAGCTCGTCGGGGCGGTGTTGCCGACCCGATGGCTCGAGTAACTGTCGCGGTCGCGCTCGGATCCAGCCTCGGCGATCGCACGACCCATCTCGCCTACGCGCAGGAGCGCTTGGCCCGACTCCTTGCCGACTATCGCGTCTCCAGCATCATCAAAACCCAGCCGGTCGGTGTCGTGGGCGAGCAGACGCCTTTCCTGAACGCAGCCGTTGTTGGCACGACAGCACTCTCGGCGCGCGACCTGCTGACGACGTTGCATGCCATCGAGCACGAACGCGGACGCGAGCGGACGATACGCAACGCCCCTCGCACGCTCGACTTGGACCTCATCCTCTACGACGACGTCATCGTGAACGAGCCGGGTCTCGTCGTGCCGCACCCGCGTTTCCGAGAACGGCGCTTCGTGCTCGATCCGCTGGCCGAGATTGCGCCGGAGCTCGTGGACCCGGTCACGGGGCTCACGGTGGCGGCGTTGCACGAGAAGCTGATGAGAGCGGAGAGCGGAGAGGCGAGAGTTGGAGATTAGAACCGCGTCACGCCACCGTTTCCTCGAGGGGCAGTTTGCGAAGGTCCTCATCGGCGTCGCGGCGATGCGCCACTGGCCGATCCGCGACGATCAGACCGTCCCGACAGCTGATGACACGAGTGGCGTACTCGGCGATGTCATGCTCATGGGTGATGACCAGAACGGTCAGACCGCGTTCGCGGTTCAGCCGCTGGAAGATCCCCATGATCTCGACGCTCGTGCGCGTATCGAGATTGCCGGTGGGTTCGTCGGCCAGCAGGAGGGACGGTGACGTAATGAGCGCGCGAGCGATCGCGACGCGCTGCTGCTGACCGCCGGACAGCTGGTTGGGCTTGTGGTCGGCTCGGTCGCTCAGTCCCACGGTCTTGAGCGCCTCCAGGGCACGCATCTGCCGCTCATGGGTCCGCAGCCGGCCGCTTCGATAGAGGAGGGGAAGCTCGACGTTGTCAAGGGCCGTCGTACGCGCCAGGAGGTTGAACCCCTGAAAGACGAATCCGATCTTCTGGTTCCGGATGTCGGCGAGCTCGTCCTTGTTCATTCGGGACACGTCACGGCCGTCGAGCAAGTACGTGCCAGAGGTCGGTCGGTCCAAGCATCCCAAGATGTGCATCAGCGTCGACTTGCCCGAGCCGGATGGCCCGGTAATGGCGATGAACTCACCGGGTGACACCGCGAGCGACACGCCCCGCAGCGCGCGCACCTCCACCTCGCCCACCACGAAGGTCTTCACGAGATGCGAGATGTCGATGACCGGTGGCATCGGACGCGCTCGAGAGGGCTGGTTACTCGTACCGGAGCGCCTCGATCGGGTCCAGCCGAGCCGCCTTGCGGGCCGGGTAGAACCCAAAGAACACCCCGACAGCGGCCGCAAACCCGAACGCGATCGCCACAGCGTTGGGTGGGATCTTCGCAGGCCACGACATCCACCGTTCCATCCCCTGCGCGATGAAGAAGCCGAGGGCGATGCCGATGACGCCGCCGATGAGGCTGAGGGCCACGGCTTCAACGAGAAACTGCAGCAGTACGTCTCGAGCCTTCGCGCCAATGGCCATGCGCAGCCCAATCTCCCGCGTCCGCTCGGTGACCGACACGAGCATGATGTTCATGATGCCGATGCCGCCCACGATGAGCGAAACGCCGGCGATGCCGGCGAGGAGCGTTGTCATCGTGCCCATGGCCTGCGTGCGAATGTCCGCCATCTCCTCGAGCGTGCGAATCATGAAATCGTCGTCCTGGCCAGGCACGATCTTGTGGCGAGCGCGCAGCAGGATGGCAATCGCGTCCGCGGTGGAGCCGGTCTGGCTCGCCGAGGACGCCGACACGGTGATGTTGTGGATGAACGTGATGCCGAGCAGCTTCTTTTGGACGGTGGTGTACGGGACGAGGATTTGGTCGTCCATGTCCTCACCCATCCCTTGACCCTTGCTGACCATCACACCGACCACCCTGAACGGCTGACTGCGGATTCGGATGACGTGTCCGACTGAGTCGACGCCCTCTCCGAACAACTGCGTGTTGACGGTCGTCCCGAGGACGGCCACCTTGGCGGCGCTCGCGACGTCTCGCGTGTCGAAGAACGAGCCATGCCGCGTGGCCCACGAGCGGATCAGGGGGAGATCGACATCAGTGCCTTGGACGCGCGTGTACCAGTTCTGATTGCCCGCGACGACCTGGGACCGAAGATTGGCCCCGGGCGCGACGAACTGGACGCCAGGGACTTGACTGCGGATCGCGTCGGCGTCCTCGGGAGTGAGTGAGCTCGACGCGCCGACACCCATTCGCACCCCACCGCTCGTGAAGTTGCCAGCGTTGACGGTGATCATGTTGGTGCCGGCGCCCTTGATCTGATCCTCGATCACGGTTTGAGCGCCGTTGCCCATCGCCACGAGCGTGATCACGGCCGCCACCCCGATGATCATGCCGAGCATCGTCAGGCCCGTGCGCATCTTGTTGCGCCCGAGCGCCTTGAACGCGATGCGAAAGGTCATGGTCGGAGACACTTAACGCCCACCTCCACCACCACGTCCGACGCCGCCCCCAGGACCGCCGAACCGGACGGGCTGTCCGCCGATGAAGGGCGGAAACGCCGAGAGCGCGGGCCGCGTGGTGGCATTGCCAAGGGTCACGTTGGTGACGAGGGCTGTGCCTTCCTCGATGTCTGGACCCTCGAGCAGTTCCGTGGTCTGGCCATCGGTGATCCCCAGCCGGACCCGTACCTGGGAGAGTCGCCCGTCGTTGAAGAGCCAGACGCGTCCGACCGTTTCAACCGTGGGGAGCGGACCGAAGAGTGCGTCGATGGTGGTCGCCTCCGGATTTCGAGTCGCGAGCGGGGACTTGAGAGGTGATACGCCCCGACCGCTCGAGTCAGCGCCTCCTCGCTCGTTCGTGCCGCCGCGTCCCCGATCGCGCGTATCGTTCCGATCGGACGGTGCCGCATCCACGGCGTTGTCGCGCCCGCCTCGCGCGGTGGGATCGAATCCGCGTGCGAGCATTCGCTCGACTGCCCGATCGCGTTCTTCGGGTGGCAGCGTCTGGAGCCGCGCGAGCAATCGGCCACGACGTTCCCCTGAGTCCCGGGCCGGTGGCGCGACTGTCGTGTCCCGCCTGGCCGAATCGTAGCCCCCGGCAGCCGTGTCGCGTTCGGGCATCACGGGGGTGGAGCCCGATTTCGCCGGGGTATCACCTCTCCGCGAGGGCCCGACCGGCGGTTGAACGGGTGCCGACACCGGCAGGGTCGAGCTGATAGCCGTCTGGTCCTCGGTTACGCCGTATGCTCGACCGGTGTCGCCGCTCCCGTGACCCCCGGCGGCGGGTGGCGTCTGGCCGAGCGCCGCGAGTACCTCGTTCGACGGCCGGAATCGCAGCGCCGTGTTCGGCACGCGCAGCACGTTTGCGCGCCGCGCGATCTCCACGTTCACGTTGGCTGTCATGCCCGGTTTCAGCTTGAGGTCCGGATTGGGCACGTCGATGACCGTTGCATACGTCACGACGTTCTGTTGCACGATCGGTTGGAGCCGCACCTGAGCCACCTTGCCGGTGAACTCCTCGCTGGGATACGCGTCGACGCGGAAGACGACCGTCTGGCCCGGACGGATGCGTCCGACATCGGATTCGTCGAGGTTTGCCAGGACTTGCATCTTGGTGAGATCTGCTGCGAGCACGTACAGCGTCGGCGCCTGCATGCTGGCGGCGACGGTCTGACCGACGTCGACGTTGCGTGAAATCACGAGGCCATCGATGGGCGAGGCGATGACGGTGTGTGCCAGATTGACCTGCGCCTGGTTCAGCGCTGCCTGCGCTTGCGTGACCTGTGCCTCGGTGGATCGCAACTGCGCCTCGTTCGAGCGTGCCGCCACTTCCGCCGCGTCCAGCTCGCTGCGGGACAAGAGCTGACGCCCGGAGAGCTCGCGGGCCCTCGCCAGCTTCGTCCTCGCGTCGTCGAGCGCGACCCGCAGGCGTTCGACGTCAGCTTGGGCACGCGTGAGATTCGCCCGGGCTTGTTCGACTTGGGTTTCAAAGAGCGACGGGTCCAGGCGCGCGAGCACTTGGCCCTTCCGCACGAGAGAGTTGAAGTCCGCGTAGAGCGACTGAATGGTGCCGGACACCTGAGTGCCCACCTGCACCGTGGTCACTGCCTGGAGCGTTCCGGTCGCGCCCACACGATCGACCAGGTCTCCCCAGGTGACCGGTGCGGTGGTAACGGTCGGGGGTACCGGCCGCTGCCGGTAGCGGTAATAGGCGTATCCGCTGCCTCCGAGGGCAGACAGGACAGCCAGCGTCAGCAGAACTCTCTTCACGACACCCGATCACCGTCGAAGGTTCCCTCGCGAGCCGATGCGCACTGCCAACATCGGCTCTCAGCTCTCGCTTGTCGGCCCTCTCCGCCGCTCATTGCCCCGCCTCGGCCTCCCGGCCCGTCTTCTTGAAGAGCCCTTCCTCGAACAATGTGTATACGACCGGCACGAGGACGAGGGTGATCACGAGCGAGGTCGTTAGGCCGCCGATGACGACGCGGGCGAGGGGAGCCTGGAGCTCGCTGCCCTCGCCGATGCCGAGTGACATCGGCACGAGCCCCAGCGCGGTGGCGATCGACGTCATCAGAATCGGGCGCAGCCGCGTGCGACCCGCGACCTCAACGGCCTCCCGCAGGGGGAGCCCATCCCGTCGCCTCAGGACGTTGGTGTAGTCGACGAGCAGGATGCCGTTGCTGACGACGATGCCCGCCAACATGATGATGCCGATGTAGGCCTGCATGTTGAACGATGTGTCGGTGAGGTACAACGACAACACGACGCCTAGCGCGGCTGTTGGCACCGAGAACATGATGATGAACGGATCCCGCAGTGACTCGTACTGCGACGCCATCACCGCGTAGACCAGGACCAGCGCCAGCAGTAGAACGGTTCGGAGTTGATTGAACGCGCGCGCTTGTTCCTCTACCTCCGATCCGAATCCGATCGTAAAATCCTGCGGCATCATCGGGAACAAGCGGGGCAGCTGCGTTTGGACGGCCTCCACGGCCTGGCTCAGACTCACTTCGGGCTCGGCTCTCACGTACGCGATCCGCTGCTGGTTCTTCCGCTCGATCTCCGTCGGCCCGACGGAGTTCTCGAGACTCATCAGGTTCTTCGCCGGCACCACTTGGCCGCTCTGCACGCCGATGAGCACGTCCTCGACGTCGCTCGGCGCCTGACGCTCGTCTTCTTTCAGCCGCACGATGATCGGATACTCCTGGCCCTCTTGTCGGTACATCGCGGCCTGGCGACCGGCGACGTTGGTGCGAATCGTTTCGGCCACGGCCGTGCCCGAGAGTCCGAACAACGCAGCCTTCGACCGATCGACGCGCACGGCCAGCTCCGGCCGACCCTCGTCGCGACCAAGGCGCGCATCCGCGACTTCAGAAACACCGTCCATCAGATCCTTGGCTGCCCGAGCCAGCTTCCGCGAATCGTCGATGCTTTCACCGCGGATCTCGAGCGAGAGGCGTCCACCTCCACCGTATCCGCCCATGCCGCCCCCACCACCACCGCCGCCCGAGAAGAAGCGGTTCATCGCGTAGTTGCCACCAGACGCGTTGGCGCGGACGATCACGCCCGGAATCTGCGAGAGCTGGCGTCGCAGTTCACGCGCGATCTGCTCGCTCGACCGTGTCCGTTCGTCTTTCGGCGTGAGCAGGATCTGGATGTTGCCGCGATTCAGGCGCCCGCTGCCCGTGGGGCCGAACCCTCCGCCGCCGCCGGCGTTCACGATCACGTCGACGGCCTCTGGGACCAGCTGGTTGAGTGAGGCCTCGATGCGCTGGAGCACAGGGTCGGTGACCTCCAGGCGCGTCCCGAGCGGCAGCTCGACGTCGACGCGAACCTGTCCTTCGTCCGCCTGCGTCGCCAGCTCGGTGTTCAACTTCGGGAAGATGACGACCGCTCCGACGATGGAGGCCGCGGCCAACGCGACGACCGTCGGCCGGTGGTTCAACGCAACGTGGATCAATCGCCGATACCCCTCGTCCATGCCGTTCAGAATGCGCTCGCTAAGGTTGTACAGCGCGCCGCCCAGGCCCCGCCGTTGATCCGGAGGCGGTGGCAGGACGAGCAGCTTGGAGCAGAGCACAGGCACCAGCGTCACCGCGACGAAGAGGGACATCAGCAGAGAGAAGACGACGACAATCGAGAGCTGCTTGAACATGATGCTCGAGATGCCCTCGAGGAACAGTAGCGGCACGAATACCGCGATGTGCGTGAGAATCGACGCGAGGATGGCAGACCACACTTCCTCGCTGCCCTCGATCGAGGCCGTCAGGCGATCCTTGCCGTGCTCCTCCATGTGGCGGAAGGAGTTCTCGAGCACGACGATCGCCGCGTCGACGACCATGCCCACGCCGAGCGCCAGCCCGCCGAAGGTCATGGTGTTCAGCGTCAGGCCCGAGAAGTAGAGCAGAGCGAACGTCCCGACGATCGAAATCGGGATGGCGGTCGCCACGATCAGCGTGGAGCGGAAGTTCCGGAGAAAGATAAAAATGATGAGGACGACCAGCCCCGATCCGATCAAGACGTGATCCGTCACGGCGCCGATCGACCGCTCGATGAACTTCGCGCTGTCCTCGACGAGCATCAATCGCACGCCTGGCACTTCGCGATTCGCTCGCTCGACCTCTCGGCGCACGCCTTCCGCGACCTGCACGGTGTTGGTGCCGGACTGCTTGGTGATCATCATCCGCACGCCGGGCTGGCCGTTGATGCGGAGCAGCGATCGGAAGTCCTCCGTGGAATCGCTCACCTCGGCGATGTCGCGGAGGTATACGGGGACACCGCCCTTGGTCATGACGACAAGGTTCTCAATCTGTTCGAGCGAGGCGAACTGTCCTTCGCTCCTGAGCAGCAAGGCGCGGTCGCCCTGGTAGACCTCACCGATCGGGATGTTCTGGTTCTCCGTGCGGAGGATGTTGACAATGCGATCGACCGAGAGATCGAGGGCGTGAGTCTTCGCACGAGAGAGGTCGACGTGGATTTGTCGGCGCAGCCCGCCGTTGATGTTGACCGCCGCGACGCCCGGCACGCGCTCCATGCGCCGCGACAGGACGTTCTCCGCGAGCTCGCGCAGCTTGACGCGGTCCAGACTGCCGTCCGTGCTCTCCACGGCCACCTGCATGATCGGCATCGCGTTCGAGTCGAACTTCATGATGACCGGTGGGTCCGCGTCCTCCGGGAGCCGGCCCTTCACACGATCGATGCGCGTGCGAATGTCGTCCATGGCCTCGTTGAGGTCATGGCCCCAGGTGAAGTTCAGCTGAATATTCGAGTTGCCTTCGCTCGACGTGGAGTTGATTTGCTCGAGGCCCGACACGGCGCTGAGCTGCTGCTCGAGCGGTCGCGTGATGAGCTCTTCCGTCTCGAGTGGACCGACGCCCGCGTAGTTCACGCGGACGTTGACGGTCGGCTGCGTGATGTCCGGTAGCAGGTCGACCGGCAGCCGTGTCAGGGAGACGGTCCCGATCAGGATGACGATCGAGCCGATCATCGTCATCATCACGGGCCGCTGAATCGCAAATCGAGGGATACTCATCGCCTAGTCACTCCCTGCCGGGCTACCGTACGTCGCCGCGGCGCTCACCGCTCGTGCCACCGGCCCCGATGCCATCCGAGGTCGTGGAGCCGCTTGCGTCGCCACGGCCCATGCCGCCGCCGCGTCCCGACCCGTCGCCGCCGCCCCAACCGCTGCGACCATCGCCACTGCCGCGCCCATCGAGCCGTCGTTCGGGCTCGCCGGCTCCGCCGGGTCCTCCCGCGCTCGGCGAGCGTCCCGGTGGTCCTTCGCCCGGTCCGGCAGGTCCGCCCCGACCTCCGCGTCCGCCCGGCCCGCCGCGTCCCCCAGCGTTCTGTCCGGCGAGCACGATCTTGTCGCCCTCTCGGAGTGCGGCCGCACCGGTGGTGACAATGCGATCGCCTTCGGTCAGCCCGGATGTCACCTCGGCCAGATCGCCGTCGATCATTCCGAGCTCGACAGGCTTGAACTTGGCGACGTCTCCTTCGGTTGGAAGAAACACGCCGCGGTTCCCTTGGAAATCCACGACCGACTTGGTTGGGACGACCAACGTGTTGTCCCGTCGGTCGGTGGTGAAGTCGACCGTGGCGTACATCCCCGGCTTGAGTCGGAACTGCGGGTTGGGGATGTCGATCTCGATGGGAGCCGTTCTTGTGGCGGGATCGAGCACCGGTGCGACGTGCGCAATACGCCCCGCAAAGGTCTCACCGGGAAACGCGTCGACTTCGACGTTCGCTGGCATGCGGGAGGAGATCTTGGCCAGGTCCCTCTCCACGATCGGCGCGACGAGGCGAACGGTGCTGATATCGACGACAGACAAGAACGAGGAGTTGGGCGTTACCCACGCGCCGGGGTCCAGGATGCGGCGGCCGATGAAACCGCTCACCGGCGACACGATCACAGAGTTCGCCAGATTGATCTTCAACTCATCGAGCCGCGCTTGCGCCTGGCTGAACTGCGCCCGAGCCAGATCGAGCTGGGCGGCCGCCGATTGGAAGCGCGCGTCGGTGTCGTCGAAGGTTTGACGAGGAATCAACTGACGCTCGTAGAGATTGCGCGACCGGTCCAGGTTGGTCTGCGCCAGGCGGAGGTCGGCTTCGCGCTGGCGGATGGTGGCTGCCGCCACTTCGTACGACGCTTCCGCTTGCTTGATCTGCTCGAGAAGCTCCTGATCTTCGATCTTCGCGAGCCGCTGTCCACGCCCGACGCGATCGCCGAGCCGGACCGCGACCGACTCGAGCCGTCCGCCCACCTTGGGCGTGGCCTCCACGGTCGCGGCAGCGACCAGGTTGCCGACCACGGTGAGCTTCGCGGTCATGTTGGCGCGCTTCGCCTGGCCGACTTCAACGGTCATCGGCAGGCGAGGTCCGCCAAAGCCTCCGCGTCCGCCGCCTCCACCTGGTCCCCCGCCACCACGCCCGAAGGCGCCGGCGCCCGATGGGTTTTCGGTTCCCGCCGTGCCGCCGTCGGCGGCGCGCCCCGCGTACCAATACCCACCGGCGCCTACTGCCGCAACGATCGCCACCACAATGATCGAACGTTTCATGATCTCCGGTTCCGCTCCGTGTTCCGTGTGCGCGCTGGTCAGCGTGCGAACCCGCCACCACCGAAGCCTCCGCCACCTGCCGTATTGGCGATGGCCGCGCCGCCGGCCCCGGGGGTATTCGTGTTCAGGATGGTGATGTTCGCGTTCTGCAGCGTCGTCTGCTGCAGCCGCTCGAGCTCCACGAGCGACTTTCGGTACGCGAGCACCGCCTGCAATCCATTGTTCTGCGCCGTCGCGAGATCGCGTTGGGCCTGGACGACGAAGTAGTTGGTCGACATGCCGACCTCGAACTTGCTCTGTTCGGCCTCGAGCTGCCGCTGGGCGAACTCCCGCGCCGCCTGCGCCGCCTCCACGCGCTCCACGTTGTTCTGCACCTGGGTCCCCGCGTTGGTGACATCGGTCGCGATCTGGAGCTCGATCTGACGCATCTGTGCTTCGACTTGGCTCAACTGCACGCGCGCCCGCGCCACTGCGGCGTCCTGCGCGCTCGTCCCAATGGGATAGGACACCGTCAGCGCGACGTTCCAAGTCGGAAACGAGTTTCTCAGCAGCGTGTTCAAGGCGTCACCGTAGCCGCCCGGGAGCGTTCCGGTGACGACGCGGTTGATGCCCTGGCCGCTGGAGAGGTACTGCATGCCGCCCTGGCCGATGAGGCCGTATCGGGCGGTGAGGTCCGCTTGTGGCAGCGTCTGGTTGTGGAGGAACTTCAACGAGGCATCGTTCATCGCCAAGGTCTTGCGGGCCTGGGCCAAGTCGGTGCGGACGTCCAATGCCCGCCGAACCGCTCCTTCGATATCGATCGGCTGGGGCGCGAACTCCGGACGGTCCACGGGCTCGAGGCCCACGCTCCAGTTGGGATCCTGTGTGCCCGAGACGATCAGCCGTTTGAGCGTGAGCTCCGCGGTCCGACGTGCGCCCGTGGCCTGCGCCAGGTTCTGGCGCTGTGTCGCCGCTTGCGACTGCGCCTGCACGACATCAATCGGTGCCATGGTCCCGATCTCGACGCGGGTCTTATTGTCGGCGACCAGCTGCTCGGCGAGGGCGACCGAGCGCTGCGCGACCTCCACAGATTGGACGGCGAAGACGTAGTCCCAGTAGGCGTTGCGGACGTTCGAGATCGTGTTGATGATGGACGCCTGCAGCTGAATCTCCGATGTTTCTTGATTGAGTTTCGTGACGACCAACTGCTGGCGCGTGTTGTCGACCTTGAGGTTGCGGAGGAGCGGCTGTGTGAACTGCGCGGCCCAATTCGGGTTGAAGACCGGGTTGAACAGTGCCGTCAGCGCGGTCGAGGTCTGCCGGTTGTTGTTCAGGTTCACCTGAAACGTGCCGCCCCCCCATGGCATGTTCTGGGCGATGCCTCCGTTCCATGACGTCGTGCTCGTCTCGATGCCCGTACCGGCCGCGGCGCCCGAGATGGTTTGAGTCGAGGGGGTTGTGATGGCCTGCTGCGACACGGTCGATGACAGCGTCGGTCGATACGTGGAGCGCAGTCCAGCCAGCGAGAAGTCGAACGTCTGCGGATTCAACCGCTGCACGGCGATATCGAGGTTTCGCTCCAGCGCCAGCTTGATGGCGTCGTCAAGCGTAAGGGACACCGTCGGCTGCGAGCCTCCGGACGCGGACGCGTGGTCGGTACCCGCCGTTGGGCCAGTGGACGCATCGACGCCGGCCCGCTGCGCGGCGGCACGAATGAGTTCCTGGATCCGCGCCTCGGTGACGAGCTGTGCTGACGCGGTGGACACCGCCAAGAGCGAGACGGCCATGCCGCCTGCCGCCTGCCGCGCCGCCGCGCGAAGGGATGCTCGCGAGGCGATGTGCCACGCCGTGCGCGAGACGCGGCAACGTGTCGTCCGAACCCTGCCAGTTGCTGCCATGACCGAGTACCCCTATTTCGTTGGTGCGGTCGGTGCCGAAGGTGAACGGTCCGGACCGCGGCCGTGCCGATGGCGGTCGCGCGCCGCGTGCAGCTCGCTGAAGCGCGCGCGCTGTTCGGGTGTTAATACCTGGCGCATCCGCACCAACATCAGCGTGCGAACCTTGTTGAGGGCGCCCCGCGCCGCTTCGGTTTTGTCGACAAATCGCGCGACGGCTGCCTTATCCGCGTCGGCCTCGATCAAGTGGGAGAGCTTTGTCTCAAGCTTCTTCAGCTCATCTAGCCTGGCGCGCAATTCCGGCAGAGTCGCCTGGAAGACTGCTTCGACCTTGGCCACCTGATCGCTGGTGATGCCGAGGTCCTTCTGAAACTGGGTGGATTGCCACCAGGGCGTAGGGCGCTGCCCGTGCGCCGGCGTTGCCAACAGCGCGACCAACAGCCACAGCAGGGCGGGGGCCCACACTCGATTGACGCGATGCCGCCGCGCGACTCTCATTGGGCAAACCTCTTGAAAGAAGGCGTCTTGAAGTGCATACGGTGCGGGGACCGATTCCGTTTATCGAGGTGCGGAGGAGAGGGTGAGGGCCGGGCCTAGGGCATGAACGGCCTAAGCCGGCGTGGCGGTGCAGCACGCCGTCAGCCGTGCGACGGCCTCGCCCATCAGGTTGTCCGGGGTCGAGGCGCCGGAAGTCAGGCCGATCGTGACCGGACCGGGCCCGGGGAGCCAGCCCCGCGTCACCACGTCCACTTTCGTTCCCACCGGGCGATGACGAATCTCCGTCGGTGAGACGAGGCAAGCAGGGTCCGCGATGTGGTAGGTCGGACAACGGTCCGCACAGATACGAGCGAGGTTGCACGTGTTACTGCTGTTGTAGCCGCCAATCACGATCATCAGCTCGAGCGGCGCGCGGTCGAGAAGCGCGACGACTGCGTCCTGCCGGTCCTGGGTGGCGGTACAGATCGTGTCGAAGGCCTGAAAATGCTCAGCTAGCGCATCAGCGCCCCAGCGATCGAGCAGGGCGGCCTTGAACAGATCAGCCACCCGCAAGGACTCCGACATCAGCATCGTGGTCTGATTGGCGAGCCCCACCCGCTGCAAGTCGCGGTCGGGGTCAAAGCCAGGTGACGCAGCCTTGGCGAAGCGCGCGAGGAACGCGTCTCGGTTAGCGCCCCGTCTGATGTGCTCACAGGCAAGCGCCGCTTCCGCTTCGTCGAGAACGACCAGGAAGTGCCCCTTGCGCACCACCGCCTGCGACGCCGTGGCCTGCGTCTCTTCGTGCCAGACTTTGCCGTGAATCACCGACGTGAAGCCGCTCTCGGCGTACCGCCGCACGTTCTTCCAGACATTGAGCACCGAGCCGCACGTGGTGTCCACCAGCGTACACCCGCGTTGATCGAGTCGGCGAAGGAGCTCCGTCGTGACGCCGAATGCCGGGAGGATCACCACGTCGCCGGGTCCCAACTGGTCCAGGCGCTCTGGGTCGTCGGTCAGGAGCCGGATGCCCATGCCGCGCAACCGATCGTTGACGTGCGGGTTGTGGATGATTTCGCCGGTGAGGTACACCTCGGCGTCTGGGAACCGTTTGCGAGTCTGATAGGCGTAGTCGACCGCCCGATCGACGCCGTAACAGAACCCGAACTCACGCGCGAGGTGGAGCGTCAGTCGACCGTGACGGTACACGTAGTCGTCGGCTTTGATTCGATTGATGAGCTCGCTGTGATAGCTGTCGGCCAACAAGCCAGCCACTGCGGCCTTCATGTCGAGCCCCTTGCGAAAGATGAGCGAGGACACCCCGGGAGTGGTCACACCCGTCAACGATCCGGCACCGTGAAACTGACTTCGCGGACCTGCGGTGTGAGCTCGTCGTAAGCGGCGAGTTCCTGGGTCCGGGGGCCGTCGGCCGCGAGCTCCAGCTCGGAGAGAAAGATCGCGTCCTGCTCGACGTCGGTGGAATCGTCTGGAGTAGGCGAGGGCGGCGCGAGCTGTGTGACGCCCACGTTCGCGAAGCTCGAGATCCTGGCGCGACGATCCCACCGGCCAGCGCGCTCGAAGAACATGCCGGCGGCCACGCCCGCGACCACTCCGGCGGCCGCTGTTGTAGCCACCCAGCGAGGGAATACCCAACGCGTCGAAGGCCTGCGCCGCGCGGTTGCCGCGTGCGGAAAGCTCAGGACGCGCGCCGCCCGTCCGACCAGCTCCAGTCGCTTGGCGATCTGTCGCTGTTGTTCGCGCAGATGATCCGCGGAGAACACCGCCTCGAACTCGGCCTCCTCAGCCACACGGAGGCCGTCGAGGAAGCGGGAGAGATCGTCGTAGCGGCTGGCGCAGGTCGGGCAACTGGCTAAATGGTCGGCGGCTCGGTGGTCGAGAGCCTCGCCGAGCCGGTTCGAGAGATAGCAGTCGAACAGCCGGTCCTCTCGAAGGTGTGAGGTCATGGCGCCGATCACGAGCGTGCCCCCAGAAGCGCCCGAAGCTTTCGGACGGCCCGAAAGAGGTGTACCCGAACCGTCGACTCGTTGAGGCCCGTCATGGCGCTGACGTCGCGCGTGCTCCAGTCGCCACAATGACACAGCATGAAGACCGTGCGCTGGCGACCCTCCAGCCGATCGATGGCCGCTGCCAAGCGGGCCCGCCGCTCTCGCGAAAGCAGGCGTGCTTCCGGATTCTCGGGGACGGAGCCGCCGAATGCTGGCAGCATGCCGGCCTCCTCGGTCGACTCGAACGGCGCGCTCCATCGTTGGCGTCGAGCCATGGCCTGCCGACGATCCAGGCAGCCGTTGATGAGGATTCGCGTGAGCCAGGCCTCGAAGGGCCAGGCCTCGCGGTACGTCGCAATCCGGCTAAACGCTTTGAGAAAAGCATCTTGGACCGCTTCGTCGGCCTCACCGGCGTCACCGAGGTAGCGGTAGGCGACCCGAAGTGCCCGCCGCTGATGAGCCGCGACGAGGAGGCTGAAGCGCTCCCTCGCGAGGTCGAGCCGGTCCTCCTGAACCAGTGTCCGGACGTCCACGGCCAGGTGGGAGGCGTCGCCCGACGGCAGCCCCACTGGGAGTTCACGTCGCGTCCGGGCTTCTGCTGGCGAAACCGACACGACGAGAGCGTTCTGACGCGCGGTGACGTGCTCACTCATACAGCATTACGGTCGGAGCGTCTCAGTGTTTACAGTCTACCGTATTCGCCGCTGGTCATTGGGTATTGGTCGTTGGTGGTTCCCCCGACCAATGCCCAACGACCAATGGTCACGTTGTGGTACGATTCCGCGGTCATCGCATGTGACTTTTCCTCCACCGTTTAGCCGACAGAGGGCCGGCGGGACCCGCGGGCCTTGGCGCGACGGGGGAAGAGACGAAGCCAACTCGCCTGCCCGTCGTTGGGCCGCCGCGGACTAGATCACCGCGTTGACTCTGGAGGGCTGTTGATGATTGGACCTGCTGAGTCTGACTCGCCGGTTGACGTGGAGGGCATCGCCGCGGCGCGCGTGTTTTGGAATCTCTCCGTACCAAGCCTCTATGAGGAGGCGGTCCGCCGGGGAGAGGGCGTCATCGCGGTCGACGGTCCGCTCGTGTGCCGCACCGGGCAACACACGGGACGATCCCCGAACGACAAGTTCCTCGTGCGCGAGCCTTCGAGCGATCGGGAGATCGCCTGGGGCGTCGTAAACCGCCCGCTGGGTCCTCGGCACTTCGATCTCCTGTACCACGACGTGGTCGCGGCCCTGGCCGGACGCGAGCTCTTCGTCCAGCAGTGTCATGCGGGCGCCGACCCGCAGTACCGGTTGCCCATTCGCGTGGTGACCGAGTATGCCTGGCATAGCCTTTTTGCCAGCAACCTCTTCATCGTCAACCACGGCGAGCGCTGGACATCCGGTGACACGGACCACGCGTTCACGATCATCGACGCCCCAAGCTTCAAGGCGGACCCTGCGCGTCACGGGACGGCGTCCGAGGTCGTCATCGCCGTGAACTTCGCGCGTCGGCTGGTGCTCATCGCCGGCACGAGCTACGCCGGCGAGATCAAGAAGTCGGTGTTCAGCATCTTGAACTACCTCCTGCCGCTGAAGGGCGTGCTGTCGATGCACTGTTCCGCGAACGTCGGCGCAGCCGGGGACGTGGCGTTGTTCTTCGGCCTGTCGGGCACGGGCAAGACGACGCTGTCGAGCGATGCCGAGCGGCGTCTGATCGGGGACGATGAGCACGGGTGGAGTGATCGGGGCGTGTTCAACTTCGAAGGTGGGTGCTACGCGAAGACGATTCGCTTGTCACTCGCGGCCGAGCCGCAGATATACGCGACGACGCGGCGATTCGGAACCGTCCTCGAGAACGTTGTGCTCGATGACCACACGCGTGTGCTGAACCTCGACGACGACCGGTTCACCGAGAATACGCGCGCCGCCTACCCGATCTCCTTCATTGGCAACTCGGTGCCAGAAGGGCAGGGCGCGCATCCCGCCAACATCGTCATGTTGACGGCCGATGCGTTCGGCGTGTTGCCACCGATTGCGCGCCTCGATCCGCCCGGAGCGATGTACCATTTCCTGTCCGGCTACACGGCCAAGGTGGCCGGCACGGAGAAGGGCGTGACCGAGCCGAAGGCCACGTTCAGCACCTGCTTCGGTGCGCCGTTCCTGCCACTGGCCGCCGGTCGGTACGCGACGCTGCTTGGTCAGAAGATCGCGCGGCATCGAGCCCGCGTCTGGTTGATCAACACGGGTTGGACGGGCGGCGGCTATGGTACCGGGTCCCGCATGAAGATTGCGTTTACGCGCGCCATGATCCGCGCCGCCCTGTCCGGGGCCCTGGACACGGTGCAGTACGAGCGCGATCCTCGCTTCAACCTGGATATTCCCGTGGCGTGTCCGGATGTGCCAGTCGAGGTGCTCCAGCCGCGCCGGACTTGGAAGCACGGGGCGGATTACGACGCACAGGCCGCCAAGCTCGCTTCGATGTTCGTCGAGAACTTCGCGAAGTTCGACGCCGACGTGTCCGCCGACGTGCGGGCCGCGGGCCCGACCCGTTCATGACGTACGAAGCGGTAATCGGCCTGGAGATCCACGCGCAGCTTCAGGCGGGCACGAAAATCTTCTGCGGCTGCAGCACGGTGTTCGGCGCGCCCCCGAATACGCACGTCTGTCCCGTGTGCCTCGGGTTCCCTGGCGTGCTTCCGGTGCTGAATCGCTCGGCCGTGGACTTGGGCATCCGTGCCGCATTGGCTCTCGGGTGCCGGATCAACGAGACATCGATCTTCGCTCGCAAGAACTACTTCTATCCCGACCTCCCAAAAGGCTATCAGATCTCCCAGTACGAGCAGCCACTGGCCAGCGCCGGATCAGTTTCGTTCGCGATGCCAGACGGACCGCGCCGCGTCGGTATCACGCGCGTGCACCTGGAAGAAGACGCGGGGAAGTCGCTCCACGAGGGCTTTCCCGACTCGGATCGCACGACGTACGTCGACTTCAATCGCGCGGGCGTGCCACTCATCGAGATCGTCACCGAGCCAGACTTGCGATCGGCAGCCGATGCGGCGGAGTTCTTCAGCCGCCTGCGGGCGATTCTCGTGTGGCTCGATGTCAACGACGGCAACATGGACGAGGGCAGCCTTCGCTGCGATGCCAACGTGTCCGTGCGGCCGGCCGGCACGGCCGCGCTCGGGACCAAGGCCGAGGTGAAGAATCTCAATTCGTTCCGCTTTCTGCAGAAGGCGCTCGAGTTCGAGATCGAGCGGCAGCGCGCGCTAGTCGGCGACGGGATTCGTGTGGTGCAGGAGACCCGGCTGTTCGACGTATCGACTGGGACGACCGTGTCGATGCGGAGCAAGGAAGAGGCCCACGACTACCGATACTTCCCCGAGCCAGACCTCCCGCCTGTTCGTGTGAGCGCCGAGCGGCTCGCCGCCGTTCGTGAGCGGATGATCGAACTGCCCGACGCGCGGCGCCAACGATTCGTGGCCGCCTTCGGGCTGCCCGAGTACGACGCCGCCCAGTTGACCCAATCGCGTCATAGCGCCGATTTCTTCGAGGCCACCGTCACCGCCGGCGCACCGGCCAAGACGGCCAGTAACTGGATCAGGGGCGAGCTCGCGCGCGTCCTCAACGACACCGGCCGGTCGATGGCGGATCCGCCGGTGTCACCGACTCGGCTGGCGGAGCTGCTGAGGCTCGTTGAGGCGGGCACGATTAGTGGCGCGATTGCGAAGACCGTCTTCGAGAAGATGGTGGTGTCGGCCGACTCGGCAGAGGCGATCGTGCGGCGGGACGGCCTCACGCAGATCGACGATGAAGGGGCTATCATCGCACTGATCGCGGATGTGCTCACGCGGAACACCGACGCCGTCGCGGGCTATCGAGCCGGAAAGACGGCGACGTTCGGCTTCCTCGTGGGTCAAGTGATGAAGGCGGCCGGAGGGAAAGCGAATCCGAAGCGGGTAACCGAGCTGCTGAAACAGGCCCTCGCGTGATTGAAGCTCATCGCCTGTCCAAGGTGTATCGGCGTGGGGTCTACGCACTGCGCGACTTGAATCTCACGATCGACAAAGGCGAGTTCCTGTTCTTGACCGGGCCGAGCGGTGCGGGGAAGTCTACGCTGTTGCGCCTGCTGCTGCGAGAGGAGCTGCCGTCGGAAGGCGATGTCTCCGTAGCCGGCCGCAGTCTTGCCGCCTTGTCTAGATCCGAGGTGCAGACGTACCGTCGCTCGCTGGGCTTCGTGTTCCAGGATTTTCGGCTCATTCCCAGGCTCACGGTGTTTCAGAACGTGGCGTTCGTGATGCGCGTCCTGGGAACGCCGCTCTCGATCCAGCAGCGGCGCACGTTCCAGGTGCTCAAGTGGGTGGGGCTGCAACACCGCATGAACGCTCTGCCCGAGGAGCTGTCGGGCGGGGAGCAACAACGGATCGTCATCGCACGCGCGCTCGTGAACGAGCCGCAGTTGGTGCTGGCCGACGAGCCGACCGGAAATCTCGATCCTGATCTGTCGCTCGAGATCATGAATCTGCTGCGCGAGATCAACGCCCGAGGGACGACGGTCGTCGTGGCGACGCACGACCGCGAGTTGATCCGGCGCGTGGGCCGGCGCGCCGTGACGCTCGACCACGGGCGGATCGCCGAAGTGAGCTGACCCCCGCGATGCTGGCAGCTCTTCGCTATGCGGTCGAGGAAGCATCGGCCAGCCTTTGGCGCGGCAGACGGACCGCGTGGCTGTCGATCGGGACCATCGCGGTCGCTGTGTTCGTCCTCGGCACCTTCTTGCTTGTGACCGTCAACCTCGAGCACATGGCCGACGAATGGCGGCAGGCTGCCGAGCTGTCGGTGTTTCTGGACGATGAGCTGACCGAGGAAGAGCGGCGCGCCATCGAAGCGCTGTTCGCGCCGGGGCCGGTCGTGACCAGTCACGAGTTCGTGTCGAAAGCGGATGCGCTCGCGCGGTTCAAGCAGATGTTCGGTGAGCTTGCGGCCGCAGCCGGTACTCTTGAATCGAACCCGATTCCCGCGTCGTTCGAAGTGCGCGTCCGAGCCGACGCCCCCACGCAGGCGATGGAGGCCCTTGTGACGCGACTGCGGGCCACACCCGGAGTGTCCGACGTCCGGTACGACCGCGAATGGCTCGATCGCCTCGTTGCCGCCGCGGCGCTGGTTCGCCGTGTCGGACTGGTTCTGGGGACCCTGTTGACCGTCGCGGCGGCATTGACCGTCGGGAACGTCGTGCGCCTCGCCCTGTACGCGCGCCACGACGAGGTTGACATCATGGAACTCGTGGGGGCGCCGCGTGCGTACGTGAAGGGTCCGTTCGTGACCGAAGGAGTCCTGCAAGGTGGCCTGGGCGCGCTGGTGCGCTCGTGGCGCTGTTCGGCGCCTTCGTCGCGGTCCGCGGCCCGTATCTGCTGCCGCTGGCCACGGCGCTCAACGTTTCGGCAGTGAGGTTCCTTGCGCCAGCGACGTGCGTCTACCTGATGTTGGGGGGGGATGTTCGTGGGCTGCCTCGGTGGCATACTGGCGACGCGGTCCGAGGGACGGAGCCGACCGGGCCCGAAGATCAAGTATTCTGCACGGAGAATCTTGACTCCTGTTTTCGGCCGGCACTACACTGGTTTCGGGTCGCACCCATCGACAACTTATCCCGAGGATCTGCATGCCACGCTTCGTGACCGACTCGAGGCCGATTAGCGCGCTGCACCCGATTCAAGAGTTCTACAGGGAGGAATTCCTCAAGCACCACCGATGCCTGCAACAGCAGCGTCCGTACTTCTCGGAAGGTGCGATCACTGACGTCGAGGCGGCTCTGACGCGCATCATGGGGCAGTTGGACGACCTTTGTTCCTGCGCCGACGCCGACCAGGTTGTGAGCTCCCTCCTCAGGAAATTCGATGTCCTGACCGGGCTATCCGCCTGGTCTGATCCCAAGCAGATACACTGACCGCTCGGCCCAACGCGTTGCCACGGTTGAACGAGCACGCGCTAGCCATCGTCCGTGCGGCGATAGCTGGCGTCGAGCCCGGCCGTCTGGTGGAACGCGCGCTTCGCGCTGAACCACCTCCCGCTGATCGCCTGCAGCTACTCGCTGTGGGAAAGGCGTCGATTGCGATGGCTGCTGGTGCCCGAGGGGCGCTCGGCGATCGCATCGTCCGAGGCCTCGTCATTGGTCCCGTGGCGGCATCGGTACCTGCGCCACTCACGTTCGCGCGTGCCGACCATCCCATGCCCTCGCACGACAGCGAACTGGCTGGACGAGCGGCGCTCGCGCTGGCGACAACTCCAACCCAGGCCCATGCCCTGCTCGTGCTGGTTTCTGGCGGCGCCTCCGCCTTGATGGCCGTTCCCGCCTCGGGCTTGGCCCTTTACGACAAGCAACGGACGACCGAGCGTCTCCTCCGTGCCGGCGTGACCATCCATGAGCTCAATACCGTGCGCAAACACCTCTCCGCGGTGAAAGGCGGACGGCTCGCGGCCGCATCGCCCATCCCGGTCCTCGCCCTGGCGATCTCGGACGTCGTCGGTGACGACCCGGCCGTGATCGGTTCGGGTCCGACGGTCGCCGACGCGAGTACGTTCGGCGATGCGCTGGCGATTCTCGAACGGACCGGGGGGCGCGATGCGTATCCGGTGGCGGTTGTGGGACATCTCGAGCGCGGGGCTCGTGGGGAGGCGGACGCGTTGGAGACGCCCAAGCCCGGGGACCCGTCTCTCAGGACCGCAGAGTGGCGTCTCATCGGGGGCCGACACGATGCCATGCAGGCCGCTGCCCAATCGGCACGTCAGCTCGGATACACCGTAGAGGTGCGAGAAGAACCGGTGATTGGCGAAGCACGCACAGCAGCCGGTCAGTTCGCGACGTGGGTCGAGGCAGTGCAGTCGCGGCCCGGGCCGGTGTGTGTGATTTCAAGCGGCGAAACAACTGTGCACGTGCGCGGGCAGGGCCACGGGGGTCGCAATCAGGAGTTCGCGCTGGCGCTGGTCGAGCCGTTGTCGTCGTGGACGCGTCCCGTGGTCGTGGCGAGCGTCGGGACCGACGGCGTCGACGGCCCGACCGATGCCGCAGGGGCCATCGTCCGATCCGACACGCGCGCGCGTGGGGTCGAGGCGCGACTGCCGCCGCCGACCGTCTTTCTCGATCACAACGACGCCTACCGTTTCTTCGACCCGTTGGGCGATTTGATCCGCACTGGTCCGAGTGGGACCAACGTGGGTGACCTCCAGGTCTGCCTAGTCGGCTGACCGCGGGATATAGTTGCTCGAACGGCCATGCTGTCTCGCGACCAGATCCTGGCTCTGATGCGCGCCCGGGTGCATCACCCGGCGGCTACCAAGGAACTGCTCCAGCTCCTGAGGGTCCCACGCGAGGAACGCGCGACCTTTCGCCGTCATCTGAAGGCGCTTGTCGAAACCGGCGATCTCATTCAAATCCGTGGTCAGCGGTTCGGCTTGCCAGAGAAGATGGATCTCTTCGCCGGCAGGTTGCAGGCCCATCCGGGAGGATACGGATTCGTCGAGCCGGAGCGGCCGCTCGAGAGTGGTGGCGACATCTACATCGCCGGTCCACATCTCAACGACGCGATGCACAGCGACCGCGTGATCGTCCGCATCGAGCGCCTGAAGGAGGGCGGACGCGCCGAAGGACGCGTCATCCGGATCCTGGAGCGCGCGAACACGTGGCTCGTCGGCCGCTACGATCGCGACGAGAACGGCATGGGATACGTGGTCCCCTTCGACCGGCGCGTCTTGATGGACATCGTCGTTCCGCCCGGTCAGGAGGGAGGAGCGTCGCCCGGCGAGATGGTCTCGCTCGAGTTGACGCGATGGCCGACTTCGACGCGTGGGGCCATTGGACGCGTCGCCGAGGTCCTCGGCGACATCGATGCGCCAGGTGTCGACACGGAGATCATCATCCGCAAGTACGGCATTCCCGATGCGCATTCCGCAGAGGCTGTTCGAGAGGCGAAGGCGATCGGCGTGGCGGTGTCAGAGAAGGACCTACGTGGTCGAACGGACTTTCGGCCAGTGGTGACGGTGACAATCGACGGTGAGCACGCCCGGGACTTCGATGACGCGATCACGATCGAGAAACTGCCCAACGGCAACTACTGGCTCGGTGTGCACATCGCGGACGTATCGCACTACGTCGCGGAGGGGAGTGCGCTCGATCGCGAGGCGTACGCCCGCGGCACCTCGGTGTACTTCCCAGAGCGTGCCGTGCACATGTTTCCATCCGAGCTGGCCACCGGGATCTGTAGCCTAAACCCTCAAGTCGATCGGCTCGTCCAATCGTGCCTGATGGAGATCGACCATCGGGGCGCCGTGGTCCGATACGAGTTCCACGACGGCGTCATCAACAGCAACGCTCGGATGACCTATACGGCGGTGAACGCGATTCTGACGAATCGGGACCCCGACGCGCTCGAGCGCTACGCCACGCTCGTGCCGACCTTCGAGCTGATGGGTGAGCTGTTTCGCACCCTGAATGACGCCCGGCGTCGCCGTGGTTCGGTCGACTTCGACCTGAGCGAGGCCGAGGTGATCATGGACGCCGGCGGCATAGTGGAGGCGATTACCGCGCTCCAGCGCAACGTCGCACACCGGCTCATCGAGGAGTTCATGCTGCTCGCCAACGAGACCGTGGCGACGTTTCTCGAGCAGCAAGAGGCGCCCACGCTGTACCGCATTCACGAAGAGCCGGATGTATTGAAGGTCGCGAAGTTCGAGGAGTTCATCGCCGGGTTCGGCTACAGCCTCGGCGCGCCGCTGACGGCGCTTCGACCGCGGCATTTCCAGAAGCTCCTCGAACGGATCCACGAGAAGCCGGAAGAGCGGCCGATCGCCTTCTTGATGTTGCGAACGATGCAGAAGGCTCGATATGCGCCGGTCAATGTGGGCCACTTCGGCCTGGCCGCTTCGAGCTATGCGCATTTCACGTCACCGATTCGGCGGTACCCCGACTTGGTGGTGCACCGGGCGCTGCGCGCGGCGCGGCACGGCGCGCTGTCTGCCGAGGTCCAAGAAGCGGCGGCCGAGGTCATGCCCGAGGTCGCCAGGCACACGTCGGAGATGGAGCGTCGAGCCGACGATGCGGAACGTGACCTCGTGCAGTGGAAGAAAGTGAAGTTCATGGCCGACAAGGTCGGCGATGAGTTCGAGGGGTACGTCATCGGCGTGGCCGCCTTTGGGCTCTTCATCGAGCTCGTGGAGCACTACGTCGAAGGTCTGGTGCACATCTCGACGATGGCCGACGACTACTACCGGTTCGTGGACGGTGCGCACTTGCTGCGCGGCGAGAACACGCAGAAGATCTATCGACTGGGCGACAAGGTCCGGGTGCGGGTGGTTCGTGTCAACATGGACGAGCGGAGGATCGATCTCGGGCTTGTGGAGATTTTGGAGCGCGTTCGCGAAGGAGAACGAGGGCCGAGGCGAGGCCGACCTCATACGGCACGGCCCAAAGCCGAGCGACCTGGCTCCAGACGGCCGTTGGGCAAAAGCGAAGGCCGCCCAGGCCGGCGTGAGCGTGCGTCTCATCGGCGACGAAAGTGAGGTGGCGTCGCCGAGCCGACGTGGTGGCGGTGCTCAGGACTTGTGATCCGCCGTCTCGTCCTTGAGGCCGTCCTTGAAGTTCTTGATCGCGCTGCCGATGCCGCGCCCCAGCTGCGGCAACCGGTTCGCCCCGAAGATGATAATCACAATCGCCAGGATGACCAGCATTTCCGGCAGTCCGAGTCGCATGGTGAAACTCCTCTGGAGGATTGTACCACCAATCGCCGGCCGGGGTGTCGCTCCTCGGTGGACCGCGTCTGTGGCCGTGCTTGCCGCCTTGCTGGGGCTCGAACCGGCCGTTCTTCGTCCCCTGGCGGCCCAGTTCTCTTCGCGCGTCAGCCTTGTGGAAGTGTATGCCACTGTCACAGATAGCGCGGGCCGGCTGGTGACGAACCTCCGACAGGAGGACTTCGCGGTCGAGGAGGATGGCGTACGCCAGACCGTGCAAGCGTTCGCCGCTGGATCTTTCCCCCTGTCGGTCGCGGTCGGCATCGACCGCAGCTTCAGCATGAGCGACCGCGCGCTGGCTGCGGCCGTCACCGCCGCGCGGTCATTCGCGGATCAGCTCAGGTCGGAGGACCAGATCATGGTGATCGGGATCGGGAGCGAGACCGAGGTACTGGCATCGCTCTCGGCCGATCGAGTTGCGGCTCGACGGGCGCTGGAGCGGCTCGCTCGATGGGGCACGACCCCGCTCTACGACGCCGTGATTCAGGCGATCGACGCCGTCCAGCCTGCCTCTGGTCGGCGCGCACTGATTGTGCTGTCCGACGGCGAGGATCGCTACAGCCGCGCCACGGCCACCGACGTCGTGAGCTACGCTCGCCAGCACGACGTGTTGACCTACCCGATTGCGCTCGGGAACACACGGCCGTCGGTCTGGGCCGAGGTCGCCACGGTGAGCGGCGGACGGTCATTTGCCCTTCGCGACTTCCGAGAAATTGGACCGACCTTGTCAGCCATCGCCGAGGAACTCCGCCATCAGTACCTGCTTGGCCACGCGCCGGCGTCCGACGGCCGCGCGGGGTGGCGCTCGATTCGCGTCAAGCTCAATCGGGGGAATCGGCCGCAGCTGCGGGTGCGTGCGCGTGATGGGTACTTCGCGGGTGGTGCGATTGCGCCGAGCGTTCCCACCGATTCCACCCACCCCACCGGTCGATAACCAGGCCCCACGCGAGGCCGAACTCCATGGTGCGCATCAAACGTCGGCGTAGTCCGCGGTATGGCTGCGTGCCCGCGAGGAGGTCTGCCATGACGTGACGTACGGCGGGTCTGTGCTTGAGCGCCCCGGATATCAGGTTGATGAAGCGAGGGTGGAAGAAGGTGGCCTTCAGCTCCGCCGCGCGCGCAAGCTCGGGCAGGATGTGCGAACGCAGGAGTCGGCGGTAACCGGTCAACGCCAGGCCCTGACTTCCCGGCACGGAGGCTGGCGAGTTGGCCGCCGCGTGTATGGCGTCCGCGGCGTGGTGTCCCGACAGCAAAGCGTACAGGATCCCATCGCGCGTGATCGGGTCGACGAGGCCCGCCGCGTCCCCCACGAGCAGCCACCCGGGACCGCCCACCTCCGCTTTCGCGATGTCAGCCGCGCTCAAGGACGGAATCGGCCAGGCGTAGGGCTCGAGGTGGCTACCGGCTCCCACGCCCGTCACCTCCACCCATCGGCGCACGTGTGCCCGCAGGTTTTCGGCGGTTACGCCCGCGTCAGCTTGCGCGCAGATCCCGATGGACAGATGGTCCGTCCGAGGGAAGCTCCAGATGTAGCCAGGTGGATCAGACACGAGCTCGAGCACGATCTCCGGGGTCGTCACGCCGTGCGCGTAGAAGCCGGTGGCGATCGAGAGTTGGCTCCGGTCGAACGGGCGACCGAAGGTTCGACGTACCAGGCTATTCGCGCCGTCGGCGCCGACCACATGGCGGCACCGATAGACGCCGGCGGCTGTTCTGAGGAGGAAGACGGACCCGTATCGCGCGATACGACTCACGCGGGTTGCGATGAACGCCGCTCCGGCGGCGACGGCGTGCTCGAGTAATCGCCCATCGAACTGCCGCCTCGTGAACACAGCAAGCCCTGGCGGGCGAGAAGGTTCGGCCGGCGCCGACGCGCGAGACTGGCCGACGCCGACCGGGACCGCTATGTCGAGGTGCTGCTCGGCGGTCGCGAACCGGACGGTGTCAATCGTGACCCGCGGGATCTCCTCCGCCGCTGCCCGAACACCATCCGCGACGATTGAGAGCGCTCGAGCCGTCAGCCCTCCGCCGCAGCGTTTCTCGCGGGGATGCGATCCATCGAAGAGCGCCACGCGCAGGCCGCGTCTGGCCAGCTGAGCAGCGGCCCACGCACCGCTCGGACCCGCTCCGACAACACCGACGTCGAACACGGTCTGATTCTATCGAGGTTCTCGGGTTCACACGCACAGCGGGTTCATGGGATTCACGCGACTGAAGATGTCCTGGCGGCGTCTAAGAAACTGGACGGTTTTGAGGGCACCGATCGGATGTTCCTGCAAGCCTTTGAGCCCGATAGTCCACTCTGCTGGGGCATTTCTTTTGCAGTTGCAGCGGTCCAGTCTGGCGCCACACAATAGGTTGACGGATGACTCACCGGTGACAATGCCCGAGACTTCCGCGACGGGCGGCACGCCCTATAACAGCTCCGCCGGGCATCTCTCGGTCCATGTGGAGGGCCAGCATCCGGACGAGGTGCCTTTCCTATTCGAGCAACAGGGGAAGCGCATCGGGCCATCTCTCGTCGTCGCCTTCTTGTGTCACCTGGCGTTTCTCGGGTTCATCCTCTGGGCGGTCACCCACGGGCCGCCGAGCACATTCGTCGAGGCACGTATCCCGGACCGTACGAACACGAGCCTTGTTTTCTTGGATATCCCGGGACGCGGTGGTGGCGGCGGTGGTGGCGGCAACAAGATGCCTGAGCCACCCAGGAAACCCGAGTTGCCAGGCAAGGAAAAGATCACCGTGCCGGTCGCGAAGCCGCCGGTCGTTGAGCAGCTGCGGCAGCAAGTTGAAGTCGAGCCACCGCCGATCGAGCCGATGAACATACACGCGAAGAACATGGCCAACGGCCTCGAGTCGCTGGCGGGCGTGATCGACGCGCCCCCGGCACCTCCGACGCCGTCGCAAGGCGCGGGGTCGGGTGGAGGCGGTGGCACAGGCGCCGGCATAGGTATCGGCTCAGGCACTGGATCGGGCCTCGGAGAAGGCCGCGGTGGCGGCACAGGCGGTGGCGTGTATCAGCTTGGGAGTGGCGTCACCAAGCCGATTCTGGTCTATCAGGCGCAGCCGAAGTACACGGCCGAAGCGATGCGTGCGCGAATCCAGGGTAGCGTGTTCCTGTCGTGCGTCGTCCGGTCCGACGGCACTGTAACCGACATTCAGGTCATCCGTTCACTCGATCGCGCCTTCGGCCTGGACGATGAGGCCATCAAGACCCTCTCCGCATGGCGCTTCCGTCCGTCAACGCTGCGCGGCGAGCCGGTCGCGGTCCGGGTCGAAGTCGAGATCACGTTCAGTATTCGCTGAGGCGCGAGCGCGACTCACGCAGGGGCATGCCCGCGTGCATTGCGGCGAGACGGAGCTGTGTCCGATCTGATGTCAGCGCCTGGCCGTGTCGGTGGCCGCGCCTCACCATGGCTGTCCAACCTGAAGCCCCGTTCCGCTAACGGTCCAGGGTGTTTGGCAGCGCTAGCGTGACGAGCTCTGAGCTCGGACCGGATCCCGTGGCGACGACGAGATACTGCTTTCCGCCGTGAAGGTACGTCATTGGCGTGGCGGCCGAGAAGGCGTCGATCTCGATCGCGTGAAGCGCAGCGCCCGTCTCTTTGTCGAAGACGTACACTAATCTACGCGGTGCGGTCGAACCAGCCTGAGACCCAGGCGTGGCGAACGGGATGACGTTGACGAAGAGCAGCGTCTTCGTCAGCAACACACCGATCATCTGTAGCCGTTCCCCAAGTGGCGGGACGTTCAACCCGCGAAGCAGCGGGTGATCCCGTGGGCCGTCGCCGATCGCCGCTAGCCAGCGCTGCTCGCCGGTGTTGAGATCGAACGCCGTGACGCGCGAGTAGGGCGGCTTGAAGATCGAGAGCCCCTCGATGAGCTCGTTACCGGCGCCCGTGCCGAGATCGGCGCGTACGTAGCGCATGTTGCCCCGTGTGCCGGCAGCTGTCGTGAGGGTGATGACCGTCGGTGCGTTGCGCGACGGGACGTACAGCATGCCAGTGTCCGGATCGAATGCCGCTCCGCCCCAGTTGGCACCACCCGCAATGCCAGGCACGAGCAGGTTCGGCCGCTCCAGCGTCAGCGGCGTGAACAGCGGTCCATGGGCGAACGTGTTCAGTTGATCGAGGGCGCGCTTGCGCAGCTCCGGTGTGAAATCGATCAAGTTGTCCTCGATCGAGCCCTGCATCTCGAACGGTGGTGGCTTGGTCGGATACGGCTGCGTGGGTGACGTCCGCTCGCCAGGCACTGTCGATGCCGGCACCGGCCGTTCCTCGATCGGCCATAAGGGCCTGCCGGTTCGGCGATCGAAGACATAGGTGAAGCCCTGCTTGCTGATCTGGATCACCGCCTTGATCCGGCGACCGTCGACAGTGATATCGCCAAGGATCGGGTGCGTGGGGAAGTCGTAGTCCCAGATGCCGTGATGCACGGCCTGGAAGTGCCACACGCGCTTGCCGGTCTTGGCCTCGACGCAGATCAGGCTCTCAGCGAAGAGGTTGTGACCAGGGCGGTGACCCCCGTAGTAGTTGTTCGTTGCCGTTGACGTGGGCAGGTAGACGTAGTCGAGTTCGGGGTCGTACACGCCGCTCGACCACACGTTGGTGCTGCCGCTGTATTCAGCGGAGTTCTCCAGCCAGGTGTCGTATCCGAACTCGCCAGGCTTGGGAATCGTGTTGAAGGTCCAGACGCGCCTGCCGGATCGGACGTCGAAGGCATGGACGTAGCCGGGCGGCGCCTCTCGGTTGAACACGTGATCGGCAATCGAGCTGCCAACGACGACGACGTTGCCCGCGACGAGAGGACGACGAGCCGTGAAATTCGCCGCCCGTACGGCATCGCGGATGCCGATCGTCAGATCAACTTTACCGCCCACGCCAAACTTCGGGTCGGGCCTCCCGGTTCGTGCATCCACCGAGAGCAGATAGGCGTCTGCCGTTCCCACCAGGAGCCGCTCTGCCGTGCCATCAGACCAGTACGCGAGCCCCCGTTGCAGGAACCCACCGTTGTTCGGGACGCCCGCCTTGTAGCTCTCTGGATCGTAGGTCCATCGCGTCGCACCGGTTCCAGGGTCGAGGGCGGCCACGACGCCAAGGCCGGTCACGGTGTAGAGCGTGCCATTGATGACGAGGGGCGTTTCCTCGTTGCGGGCGGCGCGCCACAGCGGGTTGGACTGCTGAAGGGACCGATCGGCGGATGCCCAGCGCCACGTGATCTGTAGGCGTCGCACGTTGTCTGCGTTGATGTGGTCGAGCGGGGAGTACTTGGTACCCTGCGTCTGGCCGAAGTACACGGGCCAGTCACCGGCGCGAGACGGCCTCTGCGCGTGAAGGCTAAACGGAAGAACGGCCGCGGCGACGAAGGCCACCGCGGCGGCGGAGCAGGCGAGCCACGCGCGCATCAGATCGAGGAGGAGAGACTCACTTGCTCTCTTGTTTTTCGTATGGGGCGCCGATGCCCGACGATCCGACGAACATCTTCTTCCCCTCGGTGGTCGTGATGTCCTTGGCGTTGGCGGTGGGAGAGCCGTTCTTCGCCCGGTAACCGTCCACGACAATCTCGGACCCGATCGGGAGCGAGGCCTTGGTCCAGCCGCGGCGCAGCAAGGCGTTTGGCGCGCCACACTCGATGGCCCACGTCTCGGTCTTCCCGTCCGTGACGACTTCGATGTGCACCCAGGAGTGCGGGTTCACCCATTCGGTCTTCACCACCTTGCCCTTCAGGATGATGGGCTTGGACGCATCGAACTCCGACGAGAACGCGTGGTGCGCGGACGCTGCGCTCCCTTGGAGAAGCAAACAAGCGCCCAGTATTGGCCCGACGAGTAATGCACGCATACGACCTCGCTCCGTAAGCAACGAGAGAAATCAATTCTCGATGTCGACGCCGGTCAGCAGCTTCACATTGCGAGCGTTGCCCTCGTGGCACGCGTACTCGAAGAGCTGATGGTCCGGCGGCGCGCGGTGAAACGCATCGAACGCGATCTTCCACGGACGAGTGAACACCTTGGGATCCTCGATGGTTGCCTCGTAGTGGATCTTGTCGCCCATCGGCGTGAAGCGCTCGACGACGTGCAGCGCCTCGGTGTTGAAGACGCCGTGGCCGGTTGTGATGCTGCTGCCGGGTGCGCCCTCCGGTGGCGCGCCGTGTCCGACCGTCCATGTCCGATCAGTGAAGTTGGTCACGTCCACGACGAGCGTGTTGCCCTCCCAACGACCCCGCGAATCGCCCATCGGCAAGCGAATCTTCGGACTGACGTGTGGGCGCCCGTCGAGTGGGATGAACCGTGTCATGTGGTTCCACTCGTAGAGGATGATGACGTACCCAGGCGTCTGCATGATCTGGTACGAGTTGTAGAAGACCGGCAGATTCGCGCGCGGTAACCCCGACTGCAGGCAGCGTACGCGTGGGTCGAGGAGCTCGGCCTTCTCCTGCCCGGCGACGATTTCGTCGCGCTTCTTGGCGGCCCAGGGCTGAAACGGGATCTTGCCGTCAGGCGGATCAACGACCATCGGCCGCCGGTCTCGTTCGACCGATCTCCGTCCCTCGTCGGGTGCGAAGAACGTGTAGGCGGCGTTCGTGCCAGGGTCAAAACCCGCAGGCGGCTTCCACGGCGCGCCGCTCGGCACCTCCATCGGGCGCCCGCTCGGGTCGGGCAACCACATGCCGGAGATGTTCGGCTGCCCATCCGGTGTCCTGGCCGGCCGCGGCGTCGCTTTGGCCCGCGCATCAGCGGCTTTCGTCTCGGCCCCGGCGGTCTTTGTGGTCGACGCTGGCCTGGTTTCCTGAGCCGCGACGCCGATGCCGATTGCCGTCGCGATGGCGGCCGCGACCAGGGCGCGAATCGTCGCTCGTTGCCGCACCTTCACATCACACCTCCGTTCGACCAACGACCAATCCCTTATTTCTTCTGCCTGAGGTAGTCCGACCAGAAGAAGTCCACGCAATCGTAGTCGACAAGCTGCAGATTCGTCTCGACCCGCTTGTAGATCGGCATACGGATGGTCCAAGGCCGTGTGAAAACCTTGGGGTCCTCGATGGTGGCTTGGTAGTCGATGCGCCGCCCGCCGTCGGTCAGTGTGTACCGTTCCACGACGTGGAGCGCGTCACTATGGTAGTTGCCGGCCATGTCGAACCAGGTGCGATCGTTGAAATGCGTCGAATCGACGACTAACGTGTCTCCCTCCCACTTCCCGCGCGAATCGCCCATCCAGAAATCGAGCGGTCCAGGATGGGGCGTGCCGTCGGTATAGATGATCCGGCCCGTGTGCGCGAATTCGTACGCGATCGCGATGTGTGAGGCAGTCTGCGCGATTTGGAACGGGAAAGGCATATAGGTCGCTCGCGGCACGCCGGGCAGGAAGCACTTCCCGACCGGATCGAGCTGCGCGCGCTTCTCGTAGTTCTGTTGACGCCGCGCCCTGGCCTCAGGCCGATAGGGAATCTCGTCGCCCTCGACCACACCGATCCCGCCCGGCATGCCGGCTTCGGCCGAGTGGGGTTCGAGGTTGACGTGGGCCGTGTTCATCACCTGCCAGATTCCGCCGAGGTTCGGTTTCCCGTCCGCCGTGCGGGGCAGGCCGGACCCAGCAGCTCGAGCTCCAGGCGCCTGTGCGCCGCCGATAGCGCCCCATCCGGCGGCGAGCGCCAAGGTGGCCGATGCGAAGAGCAGGAACAATCCTCGCGGCCGGAAACGTGCGAGGCGTGTGAGCGCAGATTCCTTCATCGCGGGCATCGTCGCGGGATTCTCGTTTGCTGTCAATAGCTGTTGTCTTTCGGGCTGTTGTCTCTTCGGGCCTGGTCGGCCAGGTTGGGCTTGGTAGGAGGGCAGGGGGGAGAAGGGGCTTGGGGAAAAACGCCAAGGGCCGGCGGTCTGACGACCTGCCGGCCCTTGGCGAGAGCTGAGAGTCCAGTGGTTCGCTCGGCGGACAGCCCTACGCTGCCCGCACTCCGCTTTCTGTCTGCGTCAGTACATCCCGCCCATGCCGCCGCCCGGCGCGGCCGGGGCTTCCTTCTTCTCTTCCGGGATCTCGCAGATGAGCGCTTCGGTGGTCAGCAGGAGCGAGGCAATCGAGGAAGCGTTCTGCAGAGCCGACCGAACCACCTTTACTGGATCGATGACGCCGGCCTTGACCAAGTCCTCGTAGGTGTCGGTTTGGGCGTTGAAGCCCTGATCACCCGTCATGTCCTTGACCTTCTGAACCACAATGGAGCCCTCGTGACCCGCGTTGGCCGCGATGTGGCGCATCGGCTCTTCGATCGCCCGAGCCACGATGTTCACGCCGATCTGCTGATCGCCGCCAAGCTTCATTTTGCTCAGGACGTGCCCCGCGCGGATGAGGGCCACGCCGCCGCCCGCGACGATGCCCTCCTCGACGGCAGCCTTGGTCGCATGCATCGCGTCTTCGACGCGCGCTTTCTTCTCCTTCATCTCGGTCTCGGTCGCCGCGCCGACCTTGATGACCGCGACGCCACCCACGAGCTTCGCGAGGCGCTCCTGGAGCTTCTCACGGTCGTAGTCGGACGTCGTGTCTTCGACCTGGGCGCGGATCTGACGCACGCGACCCTCGATGGCCGCGGACGTGCCCGCGCCCTCGACGATGGTCGTGTTGTCCTTGTCAATGGTGATCTTCTTCGCCTTGCCCAAATCCTCCAGCTTGATCGATTCGAGCTTGATGCCGAGGTCTTCGGTGATCGCGCGGCCGTTGGTCAGGATCGCGATGTCCTCGAGCATCGCCTTGCGGCGATCGCCGAACCCTGGTGCCTTGACGGCGGCTGCCTGCAGCGTGCCGCGCAGCTTGTTGACCACGAGCGTCGCGAGCGCCTCACCCTCGATATCCTCGGCCACGATGAGCAGCGGACGGCTGAGTCGGGCCACCTGCTCGAGCACGGGCAAGAGGTCTTTCATCGAGCTGATCTTCTTCTCGTGGATGAGGATGACCGGATTCTCGAGCACGACTTCCATGCGCTCCGGATCGGTCACGAAATACGGAGAGAGGTAGCCGCGGTCGAACTGCATGCCCTCGACCACGTCGAGCGAGGTCTCGAGGGTCTTGGCTTCCTCGACGGTGATGACGCCGTCCTTGCCGACCTTGTCCATCGCTTCGGCGATGATCTTGCCGATGGTCTCGTCGTTGTTGGCCGAGATGGTGCCGACTTGAGCGACCATGTTGCCGCTCACGTCCTTCTTCATCTTCTTCAGCTCTTCGGTCACCGCGCTCACGGCCTTCTCGATGCCGCGCTTCACTTCCATCGGGTTCGCCCCGGCGACGACGTTCTTCGCGCCTTCGCGATAGATCGCCTGCGCGAGCACGGTCGCCGTGGTGGTACCGTCACCCGCAATGTCCGAGGTCTTGCTCGCGACCTCGCGGACCATTTGGGCGCCCATGTTCTCGAGCGGATCCTTGAGGTCGATCTCTTTGGCGACGGTGACGCCGTCCTTGGTGATGGTCGGCGAGCCGAACTTCTTGTCGAGCACCACGTTCCGGCCCTTGGGGCCGAGGGTGACCTTGACCGCGTCGGCCAACTGGTTGACGCCGCGCAGCACGGCTTGCCGTGACTGCTCGCCGTACACTATCTGCTTTGCCATGTACGTTGTCTCCTGTGTGCGTGAAAGCAGGACCAGCCGGTCCGCGTCTACTTCTTCGATTCGAGGACGGCGAGGACTTCGTCCTCCCGCATGATGAGGTACTCTTCGCCGTCCAGCTTGATCTCCTGACCGGAGTACTTGCCGAACAGAATCAGGTCGCCCGCCTTGACGTCGAGCGGGGTCCGCTGGCCGTCATCCTTCACCTTGCCGGCGCCAGCGGCGATCACTTTGCCCTGCTGCGGCTTCTCTTTGGCCGTATCGGGGATGATGATGCCGCCGATCTTCTGTTCGCCTTCCTCGATGCGCTGAACAATGATGCGGTCATGCAGCGGTCTCACGTTCATACATTCTCTCCGTCTGTCGTGAAAAGCGGCAGCCCTTCGGGGGGACCGCGCGCGGGAATCTGCAGCCGGGGAGGGTTAGCACTCGTCCCAGGCGATTGCCAATTATAGTCCGCGGACTAGCAGCGTCAAGGGGTGAGTGCTAAATGGCCGCTTGTGGCGGGTTGGATTGAATGGTTGAGGTTACCGACGCTTGAGTTTGTAGGCCGACAGTTTTCGGGTCAGTGTGTTGCGGTGAATCCCCAGCGCGTCCGACGTTTTGGTCAGGCTGCCGTCGCAGTTGGTCAAAACCCGGCTGATAAAGCGCTTCTCGAATTCCCGAACGGCGTCTTCGAAGTTCACGCCTCGCTCGACCATCTCCTCGACCAGTCGTTCCAGTCGTTCGCTAATCATAGGTACCGCCGCCCCGGCCCCAGCGTCGGGACGCCGTCGCGCCGGTTCGCGGCTCCGCGCAGATCGCAGACCCGGATCGACTCGATGGGCGACAGGTGCGCGTTCACGCGAGCTCGCGACCTGTGAGCCGGCGAAACGCGTCGATGTACTTCTCGCGTGTCCGCACGATCACTGCGTCTGGCAATGAGGGGACCGGCGGCTGCTTGTTCCAGCGGATCTCTTCGAGATAGTCACGGACGTATTGCTTGTCGAAGCTGGGTTGTGGGCCGCCCGGCCGCCAGTGGTCGCGTGGCCAGAAGCGCGATGAATCTGGGGTGAGCACCTCGTCGATCAAGATCAGCCGCTCGGCATCGGTCGCACCGGGGGCAGCAGTCGGCGGCAAGAGACCGAACTCGAACTTCGTGTCGGCCACGATGATGCCGCACGACTCGGCATGCATCGCACCCGCGATGTACAAGCTCAGCGTCAGATCGCGCGCGCGCGCCAACACCTCGGCACCGACCATCGTGGCGGCCTGCGCCTCCGAGATGTTGATGTCGTGACCGCTCTGCGCCTTCGTCGCGGGGGTGAAGAGGGGCGCGGGGAGTCGATCGGATTCACGCAGCCCCGTCGCCAGCGGGATGCCGCACACTGATCCGCTGGCGAGATAGTCCTTCCATCCCGAGCCTGAAAGGTAACCGCGCGCCACGCATTCGATCGGCAGCGGCTCCGCTTTGCGGACGAGCATCGATCGGCCGGCAAGCACGTCGACGTGCTCGCGCGCGCCGCTCGGATACGTCGCCGGATCCAACGACACGAGGTGATTCGGGACGATCGCGCGCAGGCGCTCGAACCAAAACGCCGAGAGCTGGGTCAGCACCTTGCCCTTATCAGGAATGCCCGAGGCCAGGACGGAGTCGAAGGCCGAAATCCGATCAGTGGCGACCACGATCAAGGCGTTGCCGAAGTCGTAGATATCGCGCACTTTGCCGCGCCGGTCCGGAGTGCGCTGCCCGAGCGTCGTTTGCAGAACTGGCGGCGGAAACGAGATAGCCATGCGCGCGCGAAACCGTAAATTTTACCGTCCGCCTGTGCGCACTGACAACAACAAGATATAGCGTCGACGCGGTTCACAGGCCGACACCGGCGCTATAGTACAAGCCCAGCGCATGCGCACTCATGTTCGAACGATCGCGGTCCTGGCGCTCGCCGTGTCCCTGCTCGCGCTGTTTCTCTGGAACGTCGATCTGCGCGGCGTCCTCGGCGAGATCGTGCGCGCGCGGCCCGAGTGGCTTCTTCTCTCGGTGGCGACGATGTTCGTCAGCCTCTCGATACGCGCGTGGCGCTGGCAGTACTTGTTGGAACCACTAGGGAGCGTGAGCTTCAGCAACTCCTTCCAGGCGACGGCGGTCGGATTCGCCGCCAGTAGCGTGCTGCCGGCGCGCGCGGGTGAGGTCATTCGACCGTATTTCCTCGCGCGGCGCGAGCGCTTGAGCGCCACGGGTGCCTTCGCCACGATCGTTCTCGAGCGCGTCCTCGACACCCTGACGGTTCTGCTCATTCTGGCCTCCTACGTGTTCGTGTTCGGCCGAGAGCTCGGATCCGCAAACCCGGTCGCGTTTGCCGCCATGAAAGGGATTGGGGCGGTGGCCGGAGGCGCGTCACTGGTCGCGCTGGCGGTGCTCTTCTATTTGGCGCGGGACCCAGCCGCGATCGGTCAGGCACTCGGCCGCCTGGCCCGTGTCGTGCCGTCCAAGCTTGCAGGCTCGCTCGCGCAGGTCGCGGAGAAGTTTGCCACCGGCCTCGGCACCGTGCGCCGACCGGATCGGTTGATCATGTCGCTGGCGCTCTCGTTCCCGCTGTGGCTGTGTATCAGTTTGGGCATTTGGTCGGTCGTCCGAGCCTTTCACCTCCCCGTGCCCTTCACCGGCTCGTTTCTGCTGAACTCGATGCTCGTGATCGGCGTGGCCGTGCCCACACCGGGCGCCGTCGGCGGGTTTCATGAGGCCGTGCGCATTGGCCTCACGCTGTTCTTTGGAGCGCGGAACGACGCAGCCGTCGGCGCGGCGATCGTGCTGCACGCCTTCAGCATCGTGCCGTCGCTGCTCCTGGGCTTGATGTTCGCGGCTCAAGAAGGAATCAACTTCTCCCGGATGCGGCAGCTCGCGAGCGAAGTCGAACCCGGGCGGACCGCCTGAGACGGGGTGGCCCTCGCATGAGACTCTCGCATCGCTGCGCGTCATGAAGTGCCCATACTGCGGCCACCTCGGTGACAAAGTCGTCGACTCGCGCGAGAGCAAGGAAGGCGAGGTCATCCGGCGTCGGCGTGAATGTCTGGAGTGCGCCAAGCGGTTCACCAGTTACGAGCGGATCGATGAGATTCCGTACATGGTCGTCAAGAAGGACGGCAGCCGTGAACGCTTCGATCGGCACAAGCTCATCGCCGGTTTGCTGAAGGCGTGTGAGAAGCGACCGGTGACGGTCGCCTCCCTCGAGGCGATTGCCGATCGCGTCGAGGCGACGCTCCAAGAACGGCCCGACCGCGAGATCTCCACGCACGACATCGGTGCGTTCGTCATGGAGGAGCTCAAGAAGCTCGACAAAGTCGCCTACGTCCGATTCGCCTCTGTGTACCGTCACTTCCGCGACATCGGCGAGTTCATGAACGAGCTCAAGGATCTGCTGAACGTGAAGGAAGGGTAAGGCGAGCATGCCGGCGTCTATCTCGCCTTTCGTGCCCCGCCCGTCGAGCGGTGCGCCGACGCGGCCCACGCCGGCGGAGCACCGTCCGCTGTGGGACAGCCCGCGGCGGCTGCTGGTCGGCATCGCGCTGCTGGCCGGTGCGCTGGCGGGCATCCTGACGGTCGCGAGCCGTAGCGCCGCCTCACCCGACTTTCTCTCCGAGTTCGTCCTCTACGCGCTCTTGGCCGCCGACCTCACGATGCTGGTGGCGCTGCTGTTCGTGCTCGCGCGCCACATCGTCAAGCTGGTCGTCGAGAGGCGACGCGGGCGTCCGTTTGCGAGCCTCCGCGGCAAACTCGTGGCGCTCCTCCTTGGCATGACGCTGGCGCCTGCGGTGCTCGTCCTGGCCGTTGGCAGCGAGATCATCCGCACCAACATGGACCGGTGGTTCACGGCGCCGATGGACGAGGTCCTCGCTGCGGCCAACGAGCTCGTCGGCGACTATCGCCGCGAGCGGCAGGCGCAGGTGAATCGACATGCGGAGCGCGTCGCACGTGGGCTGGTCTCCGTGGACCTGACGGCTCAGGATCAGCGGGCGCTGCGCGACCGCCTACTATCGGACCTCGCGCTATCGCGTGACATTACCCTCCAGGTGTACCGAGTCGCGCCGCTGTCTGGCAGCGAGTCAGAGCTCGTGCCCGTGTTCGACGTCGCGGGCAACACGCTGCCCGTCGGCTACTCCCGAGATACCGCCGACCGATTGGCGGCCAAGGCCCTCACCGGTGCCGATGAGCTGCGGGTCGAACAACGATTGGCCGATGACACGGCGCTGTTGCACGCGGCAGCGACCGTCAATGTTGAGGACGGTCGCCCGGTCGGCGTGGTCGTCGCCACCGACGTGGTCACCGGCGCGATCGTGGCTCGATCCCGCCAGATGACGTCGGCCTACGAGCAGTACAGCCAATTGCGAGTGCTCAAGCGTCCGCTGACTGGGGTGTATCTGTCGTTCTTCTTGATGGTCACGCTCATGATTCTCGTCGGCGCGCTGTGGATGGGGGTGTATCTGGCGAAACGCATCACGCGGCCAGTGCAGCTCCTGGCGGCGGCGGCTCGCGAGATCGGCGCTGGCCACCTGGATCAGCGGATTTAACCCGAGAGCGACGACGAGCTCGGCGAGCTGGCGGAGGAGTTTAACGCGATGGCCGGCGAGCTGGCTCGCACGCGTCGCGACGTCACGCAGTCCACCGAGGAGCTCAAGCGTCGCCACGGCGAGGTGGAGCGTCGGCGGCGCTACGTCGAGACGATCCTCGAGCGCATCGCAGCCGGAGTGGTGGCCTTCGGCGCTGCTGGCGCGGTGACCACCGTCAACGGATCCGCGGCCCGGCTGCTGAGCCTGGATCGCGACCTGGTCGGTCTGCCGGTGCGCGCCGTCTTCGCGCGACCGGACTTACAGCCGTTGGCGCGACTCGTCGCCGGTCCAGGCCGGCTCACGCCGGACCCGGCCTCTGCCGAAGTGACGGTCATGCGTGACGGCCTGGCGTTGCATCTCACGGCGGCGGTGACCCCGCTCGTCGGCGAGCACGGTGCACCCGAAGGCAGCGTCCTCGTCCTGGACGATGTGACACCGCTCATTCGGACGCAGAAGGTCGCGGCGTGGCGAGAGGTTGCGCGCCGGCTCGCGCATGAGATCAAGAATCCGCTCACGCCGATCCAGCTGTCGGCGGAACGGTTGCGACGGACCTTCTCTGGTGGACCGGCCGGCGCGCAGGCCCTGGTGGACGAGTGCACGAGCACGATCGTTGGCGAAGTGGAGTCGCTCAAGGGGCTCGTGGACGAGTTCTCGCAATTTGCACGGATGCCGGCCCCGCGGGTCGTGCCGACCGACTTGCACCGGCTCATTCTGGATACGCTCGCGCTGTACGACGGACTGTTCACGGGCGTGCGCATCATGCCCGCGTTCGCCGCCGAGTTGCCGCTGGTGCGCCGCGATCCCGAGCAGATCCGGCGGGTGATCATCAATCTCGTGGACAATGCCGTCGAAGCCATGGAGCGATCGGGCGACATCATCGTCGAAACCGGTCACGACCCGGCCGACAACGTGGTGCGCGTCGTCGTCGCGGATAACGGCCCAGGTATCTCAGCGGCCGAACGCGAGAAGCTCTTCCTGCCGTACTACTCGACCAAGCGGCGCGGCAGCGGGTTGGGCCTCGCCATCGTGCGCCGCATTATTGCCGAGCACGGCGGCAGCATCGACGTGAGCGACAACCAGCCGCGAGGCACCCGGTTTACCATCGAACTGCCGTGTTGATGGGGCGTCACCCGTGAAGCCCGCCATCCTCATCGTCGACGATGAGCCGGGCGTGCGTTCGGCCCTCTCTGGCGTCTTACGGGACGAGTGGTACCGAGTCGAAGCGGTGCCGAGCGGCGAGGCGTGTCTCGAGCGCGTCACGCAGGGCGCGGTCGATCTCATCCTGCTCGATGTGTGGCTGCCGGGGCTAGACGGCTTGGCGACGCTCTCGCGCCTGAGAGAACGTCAGGTCGACGCCCAGGTGATTCTCATCTCGGGTCACGGCAATATCGAATCTGCCGTCCGCGCGATCAAGATGGGAGCCTTCGACTTCGTCGAGAAGCCGCTGTCCCTCGACAAGACGATCCTCGTTGTCCGCAATGCGCTCCGGCAGCGGCGGCTTGAAGCCGAGAATCGCGCCCTGCGTGCCCGCGTCGACCGCACACCGGCGATGGTCGGGCAGAGCGAGGCGATGAGCCGCCTGCGCGAGTAGGTGGCGATGGCCGCGCCGACCAACGGTCGCGTGTTGATCTACGGCGAGGACGGCACTGGCAAGGAACTGGTCGCGCGCACCGTGCACGCGTTGAGCCATCGGCGGTCAGCGTCGTTCGTCGAGGTCAACTGCGCGGCTATTCCCGATGAGCTCATCGAAAGCGAACTGTTCGGCCACGTCCGGGGTGCGTTCACCGGTGCCGTGTCCGACCGCCGGGGCAAGTTCGAGGTGGCCGACGGCGGCACGATCTTCCTCGACGAGATTGGTGACATGAGTCTGAAGACGCAGGCCAAGGTTCTTCGCGTGCTTCAGGAGCAGACGATGGAACCCGTCGGTGGCACGGCCCGGATGCGCGTCGATGCACGCGTGCTGGCGGCGACCAACAAGGACCTGCCGACGGAGATCCGCCAGGGTCAGTTTCGCGAGGATCTGTACTTCCGCTTGAACGTGATCCCGATTTTCGTCCCGCCGCTCCGCGAACGTCCCGAGGACGTGCCACTCCTCGCCGACCACTTCATGGCCGAGTTCGCTCGCGAGTACGGTCGCCGTCCGAAACAGTTCGATCCGGAAGCGCTCGGTGTGCTGCAGGAGTACGAGTGGCCCGGCAACGTGCGAGAGCTGCGCAGCGTGATCGAGCGGCTCATCATCATGGTGCCGGGCGACGTCATCCAGGCATCTGACCTCGGCTTCTTGGACCAGAGCGGGCTGCCGCGCCTGACGCTCGCGGAGCCATCGGGTCCGCGACCGACGTTGCATGAAGCGCGCGAGCGGTTCGAGCGAGATCTCATCCTCAGGACGTTGGCCGAGCAGCAAGGCAACATGTCACGCACGGCGGAGGTGCTGGGGGTCGAGCGGAGCAATCTGTATCGAAAGATGCGCACGTTTGGGATCGCGCCGTCGCGACGGCCCGAGGACGACAACGTCTAGGCCCAGGCTGCGCCCCGTTCTCCGAGCCGGTCGGTCGCGAGCCATGGCGCGGCGCCGGGCTCGTCACGGGTTCGGTGGTGTGCGCGCGAGCCGTTCCTCGAGAATCCAATCGCCGCGAAATCCAGTCAGCCGGATGGCTTCGGACGTGGTGCCGGCCAGCGCCGCACGCGGGATCAAGCCGACGAGCTCGCTGTCGCGAATCGCCACGCCTCGGGCGGCAGCCTCGCGTCGGACGGCGTCGAACGCGACCACCGGCGGTGTGTGTACGTAGTCGGTGAGGTTCATCGACACCTGCACGTAGCCCCGGTCCGGCAGTGCCAGGCCAAGTGCCTTCACGGCCGGGAGGCCGCCGTCGCGTTCGCGGACTGCGGCCGCGACGCGTCGAGCCACTTCGAGATTGTCGGTCTCGAGATTCACGTTGAACGCAATGAGCGGACGTCGAGCGCCGATGGCGATAGCACCAGCCGTCGGATGCGGCGTTGAGGGCCCGAAGTCTGGAGCCCAGTCGGGATCGCGAAGTCGGGGGGACAAGCCCTCGAATTGACCTCGGCGCACTGCTTCGAGCGGGCGGCGCGCGGGGGCCGACGCCGCGGCCTCGTAGAGGAACACTGGGATCCTGAACTCGCGCCCAATTCGGGCACCGACCCGCCGGGCGAGCGCGATACAGGACTCGATCGTCTCATTGCCGAGCGGCACGAATGGGATCACGTCGACCGCACCCATGCGCGGGTGCACGCCGCGGTGCGCACGGAGGTCGATCGAGGCGATCGCCTGTTCGACCAGCGCCAGGGACGCCGACTCCAGGACGTCGGCATCGCCTGCGTAGGTGAAGACGGAGCGGTGATGGGTTGGGTCGGCCGACACGTCGAGGAGCCGTAGTCGTGGGACGTGGCGCAGCACAGCAGTCAGTGCTGCGATGATCTCGGGACGTTGCCCCTCGCTCACGTTGGGAATGGACTCGATCACGCTCGACCGATGACACTCGGCCGCGGAAATGGCCATGGGTGAATGATATAATCGCGCTCGGGTCCGCGTAACGGCAACATGTCCGATCCTCTTCCGACCGATTCAAGTCCCCAGGGATCACAAGGGGGCCCGGCGTCCGAAGCGCTGCCCGGCGTGGGGCGTGATGCCAAGATCGAGCAGTTGCTCCTGACCGGACTCGATCACTATTTCGACGGTCAATACGATCAGTCGATACACATCTGGACACGGGCCTTGTTTCTCGACCGCGGGCATGCGCGGGCGCGCGCGTACATCGAGCGCGCGCGTGGGGCGCTCGCTGAGCAACAGCGTGAGTCCGAAGAGTTGTTGCAACGGGGTCTGGCTGCATTCGACCGCGGCTCCAGTGCTGAAGCTCGCCGTTTGCTCGAAGCTGCGATCACCCGTGGCGCCCCGCGCGACGAGGCGCTCTCCGTGTTGGATCGCATTCAGCGGCTCGATCAGCCCGTGGGCGTGACCCAGGCGAGCAGCTCCGAGCCGTTGATCGATGGCGTGCCCACCCCGACGTCTCGTCAGCCCACGCAGCCGAGCTCGCGCGGGCGAATGTTGCTGGCCTGGGCCGGCATGGCGCTCGGCGTGCTCGTCCTTGGGCTGATTGCCTCAGGCGTGCTGTCGATTCAGGTGCGGTGGGGGCAGCCGCAGCCCATGCCAGGTGGCGTGCCAGTGGCGCAAGCTGACGATGCGCTGCCGCTTCCACGGCGAGGCGAGCTCGCACTGAGTCGCGCGCGGCTGCTGGCGCCGGCGGGTCGGTTGCGCGATGCCCTCGCGAGCCTCGATCAGATCGCCTTGACAGACGAGGAACGCGCCGCTGCCGATCGCCTCCGAGCGGACATTCAGCGGCACCTGATCGCCACCGGATCGGCCGCACCCACCGCGCCCGCCGTCCTCGACCCGGAGCCGTCGGTCGGGTCCACTCCATGAAATGTCCCAAATGCGGGTACTTGGGCTTCGAGCAGGCCGAACGGTGCCGCAATTGCGGCTATGAATTCGCGCTCGCCGAGCGTCGCACCGATCGCGACGGCATCCTTCGCGACGACACTGAACCGCGATCGGTGGACGATCTCGACCTCATTGATGGTGCGGCTTCAGCGCGACCGATACCACGCACGTCCACATCCAGGTCCCGAACCGTGGACGCGCTCGACGAGATCGACGAACTTCCGCTCTTCACCGATGAACTCTCGCTGATCTCCCAGGCCTCGCCGCCACGTCCTCCGCTGTCGGTGCGGCGCGCCCCACCCGATGCGATGAGGCCAAGGGTCGACACGCCGACTGCACAAGACGCGCTCCAGGAACCAGAGATGGAGATGCCACTCGACGCGCTGATCAGTCCTGCGGTGCGCGCGCACGACCCGGAGTGGGTGCCGGCCGCGGCGGACGTCGCGGCGCCCGCCGGACTTGGCGCGCGGGCCGCGGCAGCGACGATTGATCTGGGTCTGCTCACCCTCATCGACCTCGCCGTGGTCTACCTGACTTTGCAGATCTGCGGGCTCACACCGCGCGAGATGGACCTGCTGCCGCTCCCGCCGCTTGTCGCGTTTCTCGTCGTGCAGAACGGCGGGTATTTGGTAGCGTTCACCGCCGGCGGGCAGACGATCGGCAAGATGGTGATGGGAGCTCGAGTAGTGGCCTCCGAGCCGGGCCAGGTGCTGGACCTCAGTCGCGCGCTGCAGCGCACGCTTGTCTGGGCGGTCATGGCGTTGCCGCTGGGCCTGGGACTGTTGTCGGCGCTCCTCACACCGGATCGCCGTGGCTTTCACGATCGGATCGCGGGGACCCGAGTCGTGCGCGCCGCGACGACCTAGGCCATGGGGCGTGTGACGACGACTGTCGGGCTCGCCCTAGCCACAGGGTTGGGGGTCGGCTATGTTCCCTTCGCTCCCGGAACGTTTGGCTCGGCCGTCGGCCTCCTGCTCTGGATTGCGCTCCCGACTGCCCCGATGGTGCAGGCTGCCGTGATCGCGGCGGTCTTCGCTGTGGGCGTCTGGTCGGCCGGCGTGACCGAACGGCACTATCGCAGCACCGATCCGGGTGTGGTGGTCATCGACGAGGTGCTCGGCATGTTGATCACCCTCGCGATCCAGCCGGTGGGTTGGGCGGGCGCGGCGCTCGCCTTTTTGCTGTTTCGCGCCTTCGACGTGCTGAAGCCGTATCCCGCGAATCGGGTCGAGCGCATGCATGGCGGCTTCGGCATCATGGCCGACGACGGCGTGGCCGGTCTGTATGCGAACATAGTGCTCCGATTGGCGTTGCTGTGGGCGCCAGCGGGGCTCCTATAATCTCGACCCGACAGCGAGCGCCGCGCGCCTCTCCTCCAGAGACCTGCATGAACGCCATCATTCTTGCCGTTGGCAGCGAAATGCTCACGCCGTTCAAGACCGACACGAACTCTCTGGCGGTGACCGAGCGTTTGAACGCCCTTGGCTACGACGTACGCACGAAGCTCGTTGTGGGGGACCGTCTCGACGACATTGTGAGCGCGCTCCGCTCGGTGATCGGACGCGTCGAGCTCGTGGTCTGCACTGGCGGTCTTGGCCCGACCGAAGACGACCTGACGCGGGACGCGCTGGCGCAAGTGCTGGACGTCGATTTGGAGGTCGATCCTGCGATTTTGGACGAGCTGCGCGCGCGCTTCGCGCGTCGCGGGATCGTGATGCGTGACAACAATGCGCGCCAAGCCCAGGTGCCGCGTGGGGTCGCGGTGGTGAAGAACGCGAACGGGACGGCGCCTGGCCTGCTGACCGTGCGCGCCGGCACCATCGTGGCGCTCTTGCCCGGCCCGCCGCGTGAGATGACGCCAATGCTCGAAGGGCTCATTCGCGACGGCCACATTCCCGCGCGCAGCGGGGGTCTGTTTCGACGCGTCCTCCGGATCACCGGGCGGCCGGAGTCGGAAGTCGACGCGATCGCGCATCCGGTGTACAGTCCGTGGCGCACGCAGCCCATCCCGATCACCACCACTATTCTGGCCGTCTTGGGACAGATCGAGTTGCACTTGACGGCTGCCGCGCCCACTCGGGAGGCCGCCGACGCCGCGCTCACACCCGCGGTGGAGGCGCTGTGCGCGTCGCTCGGCTCATCGGTGTTCAGCGTGGACGGCCGCCCGCTCGAAGCCGTGGTGGGTGACCAGCTGCGACAGGCTGGCTGGATGGCGAGTGTGGCGGAGTCGTGTACAGGCGGCCTCCTGGCCTCTCGCCTCACGGATGTCCCAGGCAGCTCGGAGTACTTCGATCGGGGCGTCGTGTGTTACAGCAACCAGGCCAAGGTCGACCTGCTCGGAGTGCCGCTGGCGCTCATCGAGGAGCAGGGTGCCGTCAGCGAACCGGTGGCCCTGGCGATGGCCTCTGGCATTCGGACGCGCGCGGGCACGGTGGTGGGCATCGGTATCACCGGCATCGCCGGGCCTGGCGGCGGCACGGATCACAAGCCGGTCGGAACGGTCGCCGTAGCGGTCGTCGCGGGCTCTCGGCAGTCGGTCCGCACCCTGCACTTGTTTGGATCCCGGGAGCAGATCAAATACCAAGCCGCCCAGGCGGCCATGAACATGCTGCGCCTCATGATGATCGACGCGAGGACCTGATTCAAGATGCGGCTCTTCGTGGCCATCGAGCTCGATGAGACGGCGCGTGCAGGCGTTGTGTCATTGCAGCGGCGCGTGATCGGGTCCCTGAGAGACGACGCATCGGCCCTCAGGATGGTCCGACCGGAACAGTTGCACCTCACGCTGGTGTTTCTCGGCGAAGTGTCGGAGGATCGCGCGCGGACCCTCATGAACGCTCTCGACCCGCCGTTGGCCGGTGCGCCGTATACGCTGACGCTCGGAGGCCTCGGGATGTTCCCGCCACACGGTGCCCCCCGTGTGCTGTGGCTGGGTGTCGTCGAAGGGGCCGCCGAGACGATCGCGGCTCGCGCCGAAGTCCTGAGCCGATTGGTACAGGCAGGGACACCGGCCGCCAATGGCGACGACAGCGACCCGCACGGCCGCGCGTTCACGCCCCATCTGGCCATGGGGCGGTGGCGAGACGCCAGACCGCGTCACCGCCGAGTCGTCGCCCAGGGCGAACCGTCAGGGGCGGTCGCAGCGTCGACGCGGGTGGACACTGTCACGCTGTTTTACAGGCGGCTGGGGAGCGCAGGTGCGTCCCACACCGCGCTCGTGCGCACGAGGCTCGGAGGCGCATGATGCCACCTGCCACCTGGGTCTCGTTCAGTGCGGTGATGGGCTATCTTGTGGGCTCGATTCCCTTTGCGCTGGTCCTCGCGCGCCGATGGGGTGCCGGCGACCTCCGACTCGTGGGGAGCGGTAACGTGGGTGCCGCCAACGTGGCGCGGGCCTCGGGACTGAAATCAGGACTGGTCGTGGCGCTCCTGGACATCTCCAAAGGAATCGTCAGTGTGTTGCTGGCCGAGCGGTTGTTCGGCGGCGCGAACGCGGCCGCGGCTGCCGGAGTCGCCGCGGTCGTCGGTCACGTGTATCCCGTCTGGCTTGGCTTCCGCGGCGGGAAGGGCGTGGCGACCGCGTGCGGCGCCTTCGTGATCCTGGCGCCGATCGCGGCAGGCGCGGCGCTGGCGTCCTTCGTCGTGTGCGTGTGGGCGACTCGATACGTCTCGCTCGGGTCGGTCGTGGCCTCGCTCATGGTGCCCGTGCTCGCGTGGTCGAGCGATGAGCCGCTTCCGGTGTTCACGGCCGGCATCAGTTGCGCGGCGCTCATCATCTTTCGTCATCGCGAGAACCTGCGGCGGATGCTGACCGGAACCGAGCGACGCTTCGGGCGCGTGGAGCGCTAAGCCCGTGCAGTCGATCGCGATCCTGGGGGCAGGCAGTTGGGGCACGGCGATCGCCGCCCACTTGGGGCGGCTCGGGCATCGAGTGCACCTCTGGGCGCGCGACCCGCGACTGGCTGCCGAGATCCAGACGCGCCACGCGAACGCCGTCTATCTCCCCGACGTTACGTTGCCGCCATCGGTCCGCGTCACTGATGCACTCGAGCCGGCGCTCGATGCGATCGATGTCGTGGTGATCGCAGTTCCCTCACACGGCTACCGCGCGGTTCTCCGCGCCGCGGCACCTCACCTCCGTCCTCATGCGACCTTGGTCAGCGCGACGAAGGGTCTCGAGCCGGTCACGCTCCTTCGCATGTCGGAAGTCATCGCGCAGGAGCTCGGCCCCGAGCGACCGGTCGTGGTGCTGTCCGGTCCCAGCTTCGCCAGCGAAGTCGCTCAGCTCAGGCCGACGGTTCTTGTCGCCGCTTCGACGCGCGGCGATGCGACCGAGCTCGTGCAGTCGGAGTTCAGGGGCTCCGCGCTACGCCTCTACGGGTCGGCGGACGTCATTGGCGTCGAGCTCGGTGGTGCATTGAAGAACGTCATCGCCATCGCTGCGGGCGTCGTCGAAGGACTGGGACTGGGACACAACGCGCTCGCTGCGCTGATCACGCGGGGCCTGGCGGAGATCACGCGGCTGGCCTGCGCCGCCGGCGGACACCGCGAGACCACCGCTGGACTGAGCGGCCTGGGTGACCTCGTGTTGACGTGTACCGGTACGCTCAGCCGCAACCGTCACGTGGGACTGGAACTCGCTCGTGGGCGGTCCTTGGCGGACGTCGTGTCCGGGATGAAGATGGTGGCCGAGGGCGTGAACACGACCCGCGCGGCGTTGGCGCTCGGCACGCGGTATCAGGTCGAGCTACCCATAGCCACGCAGATGGCGGCCGTGCTGGACGGACGATCGGATGCGCGATCGGCGGTCGAGGCGTTGATGGTGCGTCCGCAGCGGACCGAAATCGAGCCCCGCGGCGCGCAGTAAGGCCGACGCCGGCCGCAACCTGCCCCGAGCGACGGAACTGAGCTGATAAGATCAGCTTCGTGGGACTGTTCGGCCGCATCCGGGAGAGCCTCTCCCGCACCAAGCAGCAGATCGTCGAACGATTCGAGGAGATCGTCGGCCGCGCCGACCAGCCCGAACGCCGCTCGCGCCCGGTGGATGTCGAGACGCTCGAGGCCCTTGAGGAGCTGTTGATATCGGCGGACATCGGTGTGGCGGCCACCGATCGCATCGTGTCGGCCGTGCGGCAGCGCACCCGGGGTGGAGAGAGCCTGCGCGAGCTCGTCAAACAGGAGATCCTCCGGATCTTCGAGCAGGTGCCGCAGCCGTCGCCGACCACGGTATCGCCCGCGGTGACGTTGATCGTCGGCGTCAACGGCACCGGCAAGACCACCACCGTCGGCAAGTTGGCGAAGCTGCTCGCGTCGGAGGGGAAGCACCCGCTCATCTGCGCGGCCGACACGTTTCGCGCGGCGGCGGTCGAGCAGCTGGAGATTTGGGCCCATCGCGCGCACGTGGACATCGTGCGGGCGCGCGACGGATCCGATCCGGCCGCGGTCGTCTTCGACGCGATCAGCGCCGCGAAGGCTAGGGGCCGCGATCCGATTCTGGTCGACACCGCCGGGCGACTGCATACGCGCGTGAACCTGATGCACGAGCTGGAAAAGATTCGCCGAGTTGCCGCGCGCGAAGTGCCAGGCGCCCCGCACGACGTGCTGCTCGTCCTCGACGCGACCGTCGGCCAGAACGGGCTTCAGCAGGCGCGTGAGTTCACGAGCGTGGCCGGCGTGAACGGCATCGTCCTGACCAAGTTGGACGGTACTGCCAAGGGCGGGGTTGCCGTCAGCATCGCGCATGATCTGAAGCTTCCCATTCGCTATGTGGGGGTCGGCGAGGGCATCGACGACATGGTGCCATTCTCGGCCACGGAGTACGTCTCGGGACTGTTCGAAGACAAATGGTGACCGCGCAAGACGTCATGACCCCGTCGGATTACATGGCGCGTGCATTGTTTCTCGCGGAGCGAGGCCGTGGACGCACGAGCCCGAACCCGCTGGTAGGCGCGGTGATCGTCTCGCCCGAGGGTGTGGTCGTGGGATCCGGCTTTCACGCACGTGCTGGCGAAGCCCACGCGGAAGTGCGGGCGCTCGACGAGGCGGGCGCGGCGGCGCGAGGCGGCACGCTCTACTGCACGCTCGAGCCGTGTTGCCATGTGGGTCGCACCGGGCCGTGCGTCGTGCGGATCGTGGAGGCCGGTGTCGCTCGGGTCGTGGCCGCGGTCGAGGATCCGAATCCACTCGTCTGCGGTCGTGGCTTTGCGTTTCTTCGCGCGCACGGCGTCGAGGTTGAGGTAGGGCTCCAGGCTGCCGCCGCGATGCGCATCAACCTGCCTTTCTTCACGCGCCACCGGTCGCAGCGGCCCCTGGTCACGTTGAAGGCCGCACTGAGTGCGGACGGCTGCGTGGCAGCGGCCCCGGGACAGCGCACGCGGTTGACGTCGGCAGCTGCCAATCGGCACGCGCACTGGGTGCGGGCGGAGGTGGACGCCATCGCCGTCGGCGCGGGCACGATTCTGGCCGATGATCCGCTGCTCACTGCGCGTGGGGCGTATCGTGCTCAGCCGCTGGTCCGGGTGATCTTCGACCGGCGCCTCCGTACCCCTCCGACCGCTCGAGTGCTCTCGACAGTCGACGCCGGCCCTGTCATCATCGTGACGTCCGCGGACCAGCTTGCGGGGCGCGAGTCGGGGCGCCAAGCGCTCGAGCGTCGTGGTGCGCGCGTCTTGGTCACGCGGACCGGGATGATCCGCGAGGCACTCGGACGACTCGCGGCCGACTGGCAGCTCGGCTCGCTGCTCCTCGAGGGCGGAGCGGCGATCCACGCCGCTGCCTGGGAGGAAGGCGTGGTCGACATCGTGCGGCTCTATGTCACGCCGCACGTGATCGGCGCGGGCGGTGTGGCCTTTCTGCCGGCTGGTTCGTTCTGGTCGGGCGCGCTGCGGCAGCGACGAGTCGAACCGCTCGGGCCCGATGTCATGATTGAAGGCTATGTTCACCGGATTGATTGAGAGCGTGGGGAATGTCCTGGAGGTGAAACCGGCAGCCGGCGGCGCGCGCGTCCGCATCGGGACGAGGCTGGCTTCCGATCTCTCGCCAGGCGAGAGCCTCGCCCTGAACGGTGTCTGTCTGACGGTCATCGTCGCCGGGGACGGGCAGGTTCAAGCCGACGTCGGACCGGAAACGCTTCGACTGACCGCCATCGGCGGGCTGGCCCCTGGGGCCCTCGTGAATCTCGAGCGGCCGCTACGCGCCGACGGCCGGTTCGGCGGGCATCTCGTGCAGGGTCACGTGGACGCGACCGGCTACATCGAGGACCTGCGCCAGGACGCCGAGTTTCACTGGCTGACGGTGAGCTTTCCATCGCGTCTCCGCCCGTACATCATCCCCAAGGGCTCGATCGCGATTGACGGCATCAGCCTCACCGTGGCAGGGCTTGGACAGGACCGGCTCGATATCATGGTGATTCCGCACACGATGGCGTCCACCAACCTGAAACACGCGCAGATTCGCGATCGCGTGAACATCGAGTGCGATATGGTCGGCAAGTACGTCGTGCGCGCGGCGGAGCTCGCAGGGCTGAGTCTGACGCCCGTGCGCGCCGGAGAGAGGAAACATTGAAGGCCAGACACCGTTCCGAACGGAAACGTGCGTTGGCGTTGGCCAAGAATTCGCGCCCAGGGCCGTTTGCCACCGTCGAGGATGCCGTCGACGCAATCAAGGCGGGGCGCATGATCATCGTGGTCGACGATGAGGATCGGGAGAACGAGGGCGACCTCACGATAGCCGCCGAGAAGGTGACGCCAGAAGTGATCAACTTCATGGCTCGGCACGGCCGAGGCCTGATCTGTCTCTCCATGACGCCGGAGCGCTTGGACGAGCTCGAGGTCCCGCTCATGGTTTCTGCGAACACGTCGCGATTCGACACGGCGTTCTGTGTAGCCATCGAGGCCAAAGGCCGCACCACCACCGGCATTTCAGCCGCCGATCGGGCGGCCACCGTGTTGACCGCCATCGACCCGGCCACCAAACCGTCGGACCTGGCGCGACCGGGCCATGTGTTTCCGCTGCGCTCCCGGCCCGGCGGCGTGATCGTGCGCGCGGGGCAGACCGAGGCGGCGGTGGATATGGCGCGAGCCGCCGGCCTCTATCCGGCGGGCGTCATTTGCGAAATCATGAACGAGGACGGCACGATGGCGCGCGTGCCGCAGCTTGCCAAGTTCGCGAAGAAGCACGGTCTGCTGATGATCACCATCGCAGACTTGATCAAGTACCGAATCCGGACGGAGTCCCTCGTGAAACGGATGGCCACGGCGAAGCTGCCGACCGACCAGTACGGCGACTTCGTGGTCCACGTGTTCAAGAACATGCTCGATGGGCAGGAACACACGGCCCTGGTCAAAGGCGATATTTCGTCGGGCCACGACGTCATCGTCCGCGTGCACTCGTCGTGCTTGACCGGGGACGTCTTGCACTCCGCCCGTTGCGACTGCGGAGCACAGCGGGATGCCGCCCTGAAGCGGATCTCCACCGAGGGGCGGGGCGTCTTCTTGTATCTGAATCAGGAAGGGCGCGGCATCGGGCTGGCGAACAAGATCCGAGCCTACGAGCTGCAGGACGAAGGGTTCGACACTGTTGAGGCCAACGAACGGCTCGGGTTCAAGGCGGATCAGCGTGACTACGGCGTCGGTGTCCAGATCCTGCGCGCACTCGGCATCAGATCCATGTGCCTCCTGAGCAACAACCCTCGCAAGCTCGTCGCGATTGAGGGCTATGGCCTCTCCGTCAGCGAATGGCTCCCGATCGAGATCCCGGCGTCGGCGACGACCGTGCGGTATCTCAAGACGAAGAAGGAGAAGCTGGGACACAAGCTGTCCGGGGTTTGACAGCGATAGACCAGGTCAACTACGATAACAGTTTGCATTCGAGTAGGTTAGCGGCAGCCGCAGGCGTGGCGACACATGTTTGATTCCCTGAGCACACGTCTCCAGGACGTGTTCAAGACGCTCCGTGGCCAGACGCGCCTCACCCCTGAGGCGATCGAGTTCGCGTTGCGCGAGATTCGGCTGGCCCTCCTCGAAGCGGACGTCAACTTCAAGGTCGTCAAGGCGTTCATCGACCGCGTTCGGGATCGGGCGATGTGGCAGGACGTACTCAAGAACCTGAACCCGTCGCAGCAGGTCGTCAAGATCGTCCGCGACGAGATGCTGGCGCTCTTCGGCGACGCCCAGGGCGGCCTGACCACGACGAACAAGCGTCCGCGCGTGATCCTGCTGCTGGGACTACAGGGCGCGGGCAAGACCACGACGGCGGGCAAGCTGGCGAAATGGCTCTCCCGACAGGGGCGCCACCCGTTGCTCGTATCCACGGACGTCAAACGGCCAGCCGCGATCCAGCAGTTGAACGTCGTCGCGCAGAAGGCCGGCGTCCGCGCGCACGATCCGAGCGGCGAGCGCGACCCGGTGGCGCGCGCGAAGAGTGCCCTGTCCGAGGCCGCGAGCAAGGGCTTTGACGCCATCATCATCGATTCGGCGGGTCGTCTGCACATCGACGACGAGTTGATGACCGAGCTGGTGGCCATCAAGGACGTCACCGGCCCGTCGGATCTGCTCTACGTGGCCGACGCCATGACCGGACAAGACGCCATCAAGAGCGCGGGCGAGTTCAATGCGCGCGTCGGCGTCACCGGCGTGGTCTTGACCAAGATGGACGGTGACGCGCGAGGCGGCGCAGCCCTGTCGGTGGTCTCGGTCGTCGGCGTGCCGATTGCGTTTGTCGGGAGCGGCGAGCGCCTCGAGGACCTCGAGCCGTTCCATCCCGAGCGCGTCGTCTCGCGCGTGATGGGCATGGGGGACGTGCTGTCGCTCATCGAGCGCGCCGAACAGGCGATTGACCAGGACCAGGCGGCGAAGCTCGAGGAGAAGATCCGCTCGAATGAGTTCACGCTCGACGACTTCCGGGAGCAATTGAAGACCATCCGTCGGATGGGACCGTTGGAACAGATACTCGGTCTGTTGCCGGGGATGGGGAGCGTCAAGGCGCTGGCGGAGAACAAGCCCGACGAGAAGCAGCTGAATCGCATCGACGCGATCATCAGCTCGATGACCCACGAAGAGCGGCGCAAGCAGCACATCATCAACGGCAGTCGCCGAAAGCGGATCGCCAAGGGGAGTGGAACGACGGTCGTGGAGGTCAATCGCCTGCTCAAGCAGTTCGTCCAGATGCAAAAGATGCTGAAGTCGCTCGGGGGGATGGCCGGAATGACCGGCAACAGCAGAGTCGCCCGTCGTCGAGCGATGGAGATGTTGAGGAATAGTCGGTAGTCGCTCCTCAGGTGTGGGGCGGAGCCCCACGTAAGGAAGCTGTGCTGGCGTGGCGCCGACGCGCGTCGCGGACCCGGGACGGTGCACAGCGAAACAGGCGCGCGGGGGCCGGGCCTCGGGCACCACGTAGGAGATCGCAGATGGTCGTCATCCGCATGCGGCGGGCGGGATCCAAGAAACGTCCGTTCTTTCGCGTCGTTGTCACCGACTCGCGCGCGGCGCGCGACAGCAGCTTCGTCGAGATTCTCGGGCACTACAATCCCCGCACGAAACCAGCCGTCGTCAAGATCGATCGCGAGCGGGTCGACTACTGGATCAAGTGTGGCGCGCAACCGTCCGACTCGGTGCGCACGCTGCTCGCGCGCCACCTCACGCCGGAGCCGGCGGCCGCGACGCCTGTGGCACCGGTGGCCCAGTAGCCGCTGCTGATCCCAGCCACGCGATCTGGCGAACTCGAGGCGGGCGGAGTGTCGACATGGCGGACAGCGTAGTGAAGCAGGTAGTGACGGTGCTCGCGAAGGCGCTCACCGACCACCCAGATCAGGTGCACGTGAACGAGTCACAACATCGAGGGACGACGCTCGTGGAGCTCTATGTCGCTCCCGGAGAGCTCGGCCGGATCATCGGCAAGCAAGGTCGGACGGCGGCGGCCCTGCGGACGCTCGCGGTCACGGCCGGCGAGAAGGAGGGCAAGAACGTCACGCTGGAGATTCGCGACGGCCGCCCCTGACCGACCGGCAGTCACGTTGCCGGCCTGGGACGCGATGGCGGTGGTCGGGCGCATCGCCCGGCCCCACGGGATCCGGGGCCAGATGATCGTGAATCCGGACACCGACTTTCCGCAGGACCGGTTCGTGCCCGACGCGACATTCTTCGTTCGGCGGGGAGACGCGGTAGAGGCCGTCACAATCACGAGCGTGCGCTTTCAGCAACAACGCCCGGTCATTGGATTGCGGGGCGTTGGTGACATGAACGCAGCGCTGGGCTACGCCGGCGCGGAGCTTCGGATTCCCATCGATCGGCTGGTGACGCTGCCGACCGGCGTGTTCTATCAGCACGATCTCGTCGGGTGCACGGTAGTCACGGAGGACGGCACGGCAGTGGGGACCGTGCGCGACGTCGAGGGGGCGGCGGGGGCCACGCGGCTAGTCGTCGACGCGGGCGATGGCGAGCTGCTGATTCCGTTCGCCGCGGAGATATGCGTCGCCATCGAGACGCAGGCACGACGTATCGCCATCGTCCCGCCCGAGGGGCTCTTGACGTTGAATGCGCCTGGTCCACGAGGATCGCGCGCAGCGCGGAGGGGCGCGAGCGGGACACCGCGACGGAAGCGTGGCGGGTCGAAGGCACAGCGTCGGCCGGGCACGTCGTGAGCGCGATGACATTCGATATCGTTACGATCTTTCCGGCGATGATCGAAGGAGCGCTCGCAGTGGGTGTCGTGGGTCGCGCGATCGAGAGGGGTTCGTTGGCAGTGACGGTCCACGACCTCCGGCAGTTCACCAGTGATCGGCATCATGTGGTGGACGATGTGCCGTATGGTGGTGGGCCCGGAATGGTGATGAAGCCGGAGCCTTGGTTTCGGGCGCTCGATGCGATCACGGAGCGAGGACCTGAGCGACCGCATGTCGTGTTGACATCGCCGCAGGGTCGTCGTTTCACACAGGCCGTGGCAAAGGAGTTGAGCGTACGGCGGCACCTCGTGATGTTGTGCGGCCGGTACGAAGGGATCGACGAACGGGTGCGGACGCGGGTCGACGACGAGCTCTCGATCGGCGACTACGTGCTCAGTGGCGGGGAGCTGCCGGCGCTCGTCATTGTGGACGCTGTGGCGCGGTTGCTCCCCGGTGTGGTGGGCGATGAGCAATCCGTCGTGGAGGAGTCGTTCACGCGGGGGTTGCTGGACTTTCCACACTACACGCGGCCCGCTGAGCTCAGCGGGCCGGCGAGTGGGAGGCCGGACGGCTCTGGGGCAGCCGGTGGCGGGGGCGGAGCAGCGACCGACGCGACGCTGAAGGTGCCGTCGGTGCTGCTGTCGGGGAATCACGCCGCCATCCGGCGCTGGCGCAAGCGCCAGGCACTGGCGCGAACGTTGGAGCGCCGGCCGGACCTACTGGCGTCGGCCGTTTTGGACGAGGAAGAGCGCGAGATACTGCGCGAGCTGGTCGCGCACGAAGGCACGACCGGCACCACGGAAGCGTGATCAGAGACCCAGGGTTGACGGGTTTCCAGGACTGAAGGGGTGAACGATGGGCGCCATTGAGCAGGTGGAGAAAGCGCAGCTGGCGAGTCGGCCGGCCATGAAGTCGGGCGACACGGTTCGCGTCCACGTGAAGGTGCGCGAGGGCGACAAGGAGCGGATCCAGGTGTTCGAGGGTGTGGTCATCGGGCAGCATCGCGGCGGCACCCGCGCGTCGTTCACCGTCCGCAAGGTCTCGTTCGGTCAAGGGGTCGAGCGGATCTTCCCGCTGCACTCACCCATTATTCAAAAGGTGGAAATCACGCGGTCCGCGAAAGTGCGTCGTGCGAAGCTCTACTACCTACGCGAGTTGAAAGGGAAGGCTGCGCGCATGAAAGACGCGACGCGCGCCGAAGCGAAGAGCTGAGGGGCGGATGCCCCGGGTCACGGCCTACCGGACGCTCGAGAACTCGCTGAGGCGTCTGGGCTTCTGCCACGTCGCGGGCGCGGACGAAGTCGGCCGTGGCTGCCTCGCGGGACCGGTGGTGGGTGCGGCGGTGATCCTCGATCCCGAGCGGCACATCCCGGGCCTGGCTGACTCCAAGACCGTCCCGGCGGCCGAGCGTGCGCGCCTGTTCGAGCAGATTCTCCGCCAGGCCGTAGCCTGGGCCGTCGCGGCCCTCGATCCGCGCGAGATCGACCGCCTCAACATCCATCAGGCTGGGCTGCGCGCCCTCCAGCGTGCCATCCTCGCTCTCACGCCCCTCCCCGACATCGTCCTCGTCGATGCGTTTCGCGTGCCGGACTTGCCGATGGCGCAGCGAGGCGTCCCCCAGGGGGATCGACACTGCGCCGCGATCGCCGCGGCGTCAATTGTGGCAAAAGTGATCCGCGATCGGCAGATGGCGGTTCTCCACGGTACTGATCCGCGGTACGGCTTCGACCGACACAAGGGATATGCGACAGCCGACCATTTGCACGCGGTTGCGCGGTTCGGGTACTCGGAGGCGCATCGGCGGTCGTTCCGGCCGCTGACGCTGTTCGACTCATTGGACTGATACCAGCATCGTGCCCTTCGATCGCGCCGCCACGTTGCGTTTCGCCGAGAAGCTCCTCCGGCAGGGGAAGCTCGATCAGGCAATCGCCGATTACCTCCGCGTCGTCGAGGACGCCCCGAACGACTGAAATACCGCGAACATCCTTGGCGATCTCTTCGTTCGCGCCGGCAAACTCGACAAAGCCATCGAGCAGTTTGTCGCGGCCGCGGATTCGCTGAGCAACGAGGTCACCTTCGCAAAGGCGGCCGCCCTCTATCGCAAGATTCTGAAGCTGCGTCCCGAGCACGAGTACGCGCTGCTGCAGTGCGCCGAGATCGCGGCCACACAGGGTGTACTGGTCGACGCCCGCACCTATATGAAGGCGGTCGCGGATCGTCGTCAGGCGAGAGGGGATCTGCGCGGCGTGGCACAGATCACGATTCGCCTCGCGTCGCTCGATTCGAATGATTTTGCGGCTCGGCTTGCCGGCGCGCGGGCACGGCTCGACGTCAAGGATCTCAACGGAGCCGTTCGGGACTTCCGCGAGATCGCCGTCGAACTGCTGCATCAACACCGCGACGCCGAGGCCATCGAGGCATTGCGGGAAGCGATCACGCTCGCGCCCGACGATCAGGAGGTCCGCCAGCAGTTGCTGGACGCCTTCGTGGCGGCCGGCGATCACGCCAGCGCCCGCGAGCACGCCCGCACCTCCGAGCAGCTACAGATGCTGGCCGCGCGCCTCGAGGAGCGCGGGGATCACGACGAAGCGATGGCCCTGCTGCGCGAGGCGCTCGCGATCGACCCGATGAACGTGCGGCTTCAAGCCCGGGTCACCGGCGTTGAACCCGTGCCCGGGCCTGACGTGCCTGCAACCCCCGAGCCAGCACCGCCCGAGGACGACGATCCGGCGCCGCTGCTCGTGCAGGCGGATCGATTCATCCGCGACGGTCACGTGACACATGGGCTGGCCGCCGTGCGCCTCGTGCTGGAGCGTGCGCCCGAGCTTCGCACGAATGTGGCGCTCCTCGGGCTCTCATTCACCGAAACCGAACCCGACGTTGCGTTCGCCATCCTCGATCTCGCGGGCGATGCCGCCATCGCGGAAGGCGACTTCGCCATGGCGGCCGCGGGCATGTAGGAACTGGTCACGCGCGTGCCCGCGTACTTGCCGGCGCTCATGCGGCTGGTCGAGATCTGCGTCGATGGTGGCCTGGAGGCCACCATGCACGCGGCGCAGGCCCAACTCTGCGATGCCTACATCGAGGCCGGTGCAGCCGAGGAGGCTCGCTTCCTGGCCGAAGACCTCGTGGCGCGAGAGCCGTGGGAACGCGGGAACCTCGAACGGTTTCGCCGGGCGCTCGAGCTGCTGGGCGAGCCCGATCCGGACGCCGTCATCGCGCGTCGCCTGAGCGGGGAGTCGCCGTTCACGAGCACCGACGTGTCCGTGTCAGCCGTGCGCCAGGAGGTTCCGGCTCCCGAGCCAGGCCCGTCGCCGGCCGCACCCGTGTAGTGGGAAATCGACAACCACAACTTCCAGTTCGAGGCGACGACGTTCGATGCGCCCAGCGGGCCTGAACCCGCCGTCGAGAGTGGCGAGGAGCCTGACGAATCGGAGATCGATCTCAGTGTCGAGTTAGACGACCTCCAGATGGGTAGCGCCGGTCTCGACCCGCTGGCGCGGTCCGCGCCCGAACGGGAACCGGTGGCCGCCGGTCCACTCGAGGCCGTGTTCTCCAGGCTCCGGGCCAGCGAATTGCGCCAAGCGGTCCTCGCCGGCGCCGAGGCTGCGCTTGCGGAGGCGATGGCGCACCAATCGGATGGCCGGATCGACGAGAGCATCCCGCTGCTGACCTTGGCGGCAGAGACGCCACAGTTGCGCTTTGGTGCGGCCTCGATGCTCGGTCGCATCTATCGGGAACGAGGGGACGCGCCGCGTGCCGCCGAATGGCTGGAGCGGGCCTCGCAGGCCCCACCCCCGACTCCCGACGAAGGGCGCCTTCTGTTGTACGATTTGGCCGACGTGCTGGAAGCGGCCGGAGAGCATACGCGAGCGCTGACGGTCTACATGGAGCTTCAGGCCGACGCCGACGCGTATCGCGACGTGGCTGATCGCGTACGTCGGCTCGCCGTCGTCCAGATGCGAGGGTAACCCGCTGTTCCGTCGTCTCATCCTGGTCGCCTTCTTCATCGAGGTCGGACTGCTGCTCATCATCGTGCCGTGGTCGATGCTGTGGGAGCGCAACTACTTCATGGAGCGAGTTCCCATCGTCCACGCGGTCGCCATGAACTTCTTCGTGCGCGGCGCCGTGAGTGGGGTGGGCGTGATCAATCTGGTCGCGGGTCTCATGGATCTGGCTCCGATCTTGGCGCTCCGCGCTCGCCACGACGTGACGTTCGGAGACGAGGCGGACACACAGGTCCGTCCGTGATTCTGCATCTCATTAGCGATCGCCGCCGTCTCGCGGGCGCGGAGACCCCGTGGACCGAGCAGCGTCGATGCCTCTTGCGGCAGGTTCGGTTCGCTGTGGAAGCCGGGGTCGATGTTGTCCAGATTCGGGAACGCGACCTCGAGGCCGGCGAGCTCTTCTCGGTGACGGAGGCCGCCGTGAGCCTCGCAGCCGGGTCGCGGACGAAGATCATCGTGAATGACCGCGTAGATGTCGCGCTGGCGGCTCGTGCTCACGGTGTTCACCTGCGCGAGGACTCGATGCCGCCCGCCGCGGTCCGCCGGTTGGCGCCGTCGCCGTTCGTGATTGGTCGCTCGGTGCACGACGCCGACGCGGCTGCTGCCCTCGGCAGCGGCGTGGACTACCTGATCGCGGGCTCGGTGTGGTCGACCGCCTCGAAGCTCCCGGGACATCCGCTTCTCGGCCCTGAGGGGCTGGCGCGCGTGATCCAACACGCGTCGGTTCCGGTGGTGGCGATCGGGGGAATCACCGTCGATGGCGCTCGGCTGCTGGCGGCCCTCGGGGCTGCCGGTGTGGCGGCGATCGGGTTGTTCATAGCCGCGCCCGCATCATCCGATAGCGACCCTGGATGTGGTGCGGCGCCGGTGCACGAGTTGGCACGACGCATCGCCGCGTTGTGAGGACATGGCAGGTCCACGATGTTGGAGTTTTTGAAGCGCGGACAGGCGGTTCGGGATGTCCGCTTGATGGCTGCGCGCGGCGTGGCGGAGGTTCCGATCAACGAACCGCTCGCGATTCTGGTGCTCCTGACACGGGACGCCGACGCCGACGTTCGCGCGACCGCCACGGAGACCCTCCGGCAGTTGCCGAGCGAGGCCGTTCGCGCGTTTCTTGCCACCGGTTCAGTGGCCGACGAGGTGCGCGCGTACTTCGATAACGCCTCCGCGGTCGCGTCGGCACCACAGGCGGGAACCGCTCCGACGGCAGACGCGCCCATGGCCGAAGGTCACACGGCCACAGACGACGATCCGGAAATCGTGTCCGAGGATTCGAAGGCCGATCGCGACAGCATTCTGCAGAAGCTGACGCGGATGTCGTTCTCGGAACGCCTGAAGGCGGCGTCGAAAGGGACGCGAGAGGTTCGGTCGATCCTGATACGGGACCCGAGCAAGATGATCGCCATGGCGGTGCTGACGAGCCCGAAGCTGACCGAACCTGAAGTCGAGGCCTTCGCGCGCATGGGCAACGTCTCGGAGGACGTGCTCCGGCACATCGGGTCGAACCGGACGTGGATGAAGAACTATCCCGTGGTGGTCGCGTTGGTGAAGAACGCCAAAACGCCGCTCGGGATGTCGTTGAACCTGATGAACCGGTTGAACGACCGCGATCTTCAAGGGCTGTCGACCGATCGTAACGTCCCGGAGCCTCTCCGCGTGGCGGCTCGCAAGAAGATTGTGAGCTCCGTCTCCCGCTGACGCTGCGCTTGGGCACCGTGCTCACTCGCAGGGCGGGTTGACGGGCGCTGAAGGGGCCCGCTAGCTGTCCCGTGGCGGCTTCTTGTTCCGCCTCTCGGCCCTGCCAGCCTTACTCGCGACCCGACCTGGCTTGCCCCTACCCGGCGTACCAGGCTTCGGCGACGAACGAGCCCAGTCCGAGCGCATCTGCGCCAGGCCGTCCATGTAGACACGAACGCGCTCCCGCTCGTCTTCCGTGTTCATCGTCTTGAGCAGGTGGACGGCCCTCGCCAGGTCCGCGTCGATCGTCTGGCGGGTCGTGCCGAAATAGAGACGCCGGATCTCGGCCAACTTGTCCGCTGGGGTCAGGATGACCAGATTGGTCATGACACCACGCGGTGACGGCGCAATCCGGCCTTGAAGGCGTCGAAAGGACGCGTGTTCAACACATGTCGGGGCTCGAGCCACGCGCGTCGCGCGACGGTCGTTCCCCACCGCAGACGAGCGAAGCCGCGCGCGGAGTGTGCGTCGGTCGAGATCACAAGTGCGACCTCTCGCTCGCGCGCGACGCGTGCGTGGACGTCGCTCAGATCTAGGCGGTTGACTTGGCAATTGATCTGGAGGGCGGCCCCTGTCCGCGCCGCGGCATCGACGATCGCGTCGATTTCGAATGGGTACGCCTCGCGCCGCAGGATCAGGCGTCCGCTCGGGTGACCGAGCACGTCCACGTGCGGGTGTTCGATCGCGCGGACCAACCGGTAGGTCATCTGCGCGCGCTCCATCCCAAACGCAGAATGCACGGAGACGATGACCACGTCCAGGGCGGCCAAGCACTCATCGTCGAGATCGAGCGTGCCGTCCGGCAGGATGTCGCACTCGATGCCGGCCAGCAGCCGGACGCCTGCGTGACCGTCTCGGGCGCGAATGCGCGCGGCGTGCTCCAACGCTCGCCGCTCGTCGAGGCCGTTGGCCATCGCGAGCGACTGGCTGTGGTCCGTGATGGCGATGTATTCGAGCCCGGCACAGGCGGCAGCCTCAGCCATGGCTTCGATCGAATCCTTCCCGTCGGTCTCCGTGCTATGCATGTGGAGGTCGCCCCGCAGTTGCCCGTGCTCCAGCAGGGACGGGAGCTGCCCACTGAGCGCAGCCTCGACTTCACCGCGGTTCTCACGCAGCTCCGGGGGGACCCACGCCAGCCCCAGAGCGGCATACACTTCTTCTTCCGTGGCACCTGCCACCCGGCTGTCGTCCTCGACGCGGAACACTCCATACTCATTGAGCTTCAGGCCCAACCCAATCGCGCGCTCACGCAGCGCGATGTTGTGTGCCTTCGAGCCCATGAAGTACTGCAGGGCCGCGCCGTGGCTGTCCGGAGGCACGAGGCGCACGTCGGCTTGAAAGCCACTTTGGAGCAGCACGCTGGACTTCGTTCCGCCATGGCCCAGCACACGCTCGACCTGCGGGTAGCGTGCAAACGCGTCGAGGAGGGTGGCATCCGCGCCCGTCACCAGGAGGTCGATGTCGCCGCAGGTCTCGCTACCGCGCCGCAGGCTTTCAACGGGTGTGATCCGAGCCTCTGGAGCGTGCGCACGCAGGTACTCCACAAGGGCCTCGGCTGTCGCCGCGGCATCGAAGAGGAGGTGGCGCCCCGCGTACTGCTTGCGCTCGGCCAGGGCCTTGAGAATCAGAGCTTCCTTCTTTGGCCCCATCCCCTTGATGGACCGCACGCGTCCCGCGGTGCAGGCGGCTTCGAGGTCCTCGAGCGTCCGGACGCCGAGCTTGCGGTAGAGCGTGGCTACGGTCTTGGGTCCCACGCCCTGCAATCGGAGCATGTCGAGCACGCTCGGCGGAAACTCGCCGACAAGCTCACGGTGATACGCGCAGTCTCCGGTCGTTGTGAGCTCGACGACCCGACCCGCGAGGTCCTTGCCGATCCCGGGAATCTCCCGCAGTCCCGCGGCGTCGAGCGTCGTCAGGTCGTGCGGGTGGTTGGAGACGATGTCAGCGCCGTTTCGATACGCGCGGATCTTGAAGGGGTTGTCGCCTTTGATCTCGAGCAGGTCGGCGATCTCGCGAAGGACGCGCGCGATGGCCTGGTTATCCAACTCGTAGCCCTTCGGTCTCGATGCGGTAGTCTAGCAGCCGAGCGCCGCCGGTAGCGAGCGACGTCGCGATGGCGTCTCGCGAGGCCGGCGGACCGAAGCAGAAGAGGCAGCCCCCGCCTCCCGCGCCACACACCTTGGCGGCGGTCGCCCCAGCGCGCATCGCCCGTGCGATGAGCGACTCGATCGCGGGCGTGGTGACGCCTGGCGCGAGACGCTTCCGGGTCGTCCACTCATCGACGATCTGCCGACCCACTTCGTCCCAGTCTCCGGCTACAAGCGCCGCGCGCATCCGACTGGCTGCGTCACGGATGCGCTCGAAGCACTCGAAGATCTCGCGGTCCCCGTCGATGTGCTTCTTGGTGATCTCCCAGTTGTTCGTACCCGAATTGCGCGGCGCACCGGTGTACGCCAGGACGATGCGCCGCTCCAGCTCGTGCGGGTCGACCTGGAGCCCCACGCGCTTGATGCCGTCCACGCGGAGCTCGATGGCGGCGATGCCGCCGTAGAGGGCCGGCCGATAGTCCTGCACGCCCGTTGGGACCTTGATCGTCTGGCATTCGACGTTCATCGCCACCTGCAGCAGATCCTCCGCGGCCTCAGAGGCGGCCGTGTAGCGCGCCAGCGCGCCGCACGTGGCGATGGTGAGCGCCGAGGAGCCGGCGATGCCTGCGCCAGCGGGCGATTCGCCCCGTGTCGTGAGCGTTGCGTTCTCCAAGCGGTAATGACGCGCGAGCAGCGCGAGCAGCGGCAACGCATTGTCCGCGGTGAGCTCGGACCAGTGCGCCGCGTGCGATCGGCGGTCGGTGTCGAGCGAGACGAGCTCGACCCGCCCGTCCATTCGAGGCTCAATCGTGGCGTGCGCCCGCAGGTTAATCGCCGCGTTGAGCGTCATCGCGTCCCAGTGAAACAGGTAGAGCGGCCAGATGTCGATAGTACCGCCGGCAAGATCAATGCGGGTCGGAGCGGACGAGTCGAGGCGCACCGACGAATTATAGCGAGGTAGAATCTCTTCGAATGTCGCCGTCCGCCCTTCGTCGTCAGATCGGCCAGTTGCTCATCGCCGGCTTCAATGGCACGGCAATCCCCGTCGAGCTGAAATCCCTCGCTCGTGAGTTCGGTTTGGGTGGCGTCATCCTCTTCGCGCGCAATATCGCCTCGGTCGAACAGGTCGCGGAGGTGTGCTTTGAGGCGTCGCGCCTGACGCCCGACATGCCCGCGTGGGTCAGCGTGGATCAGGAGGGTGGGCGCGTCGCTCGCTTGAAGAGTCCCTTCACCGAATGGCCGCCGATGGCGACGTTGGGCCGGAGCGGCGACGTAACGCTCGCCGAGCGTTTTGCCCGCGCCCTCGCCACCGAGATGAAGACCATTGGCATCTCGCTCGACTACGCGCCGGTGCTCGATATCCACACCAATCCCAAGAACCCCGTCATCGGAGACCGCGCGCTGGCCGAAACTGCCGAAGACGTGGCGCGGCTGGGTCAGGCGATCATCCGGACGTTGCAGGCCGAGGGGATCGCGGCCTGCGGCAAGCACTTTCCGGGACACGGTGATACGAGCACGGACTCTCACTTGGAGCTGCCGCTCGTCGAACATCCACCGGAACGGCTGCGGGATGTCGAGTTGAAGCCGTTCAGGGCCGCGATCGACGCGGACGTGGCGACGATGATGACCGCCCATATCCTGATGCCCGCCTTGGACGAGGCGCGTCCGGCCACGCTCTCGAAACGGATCGTCACGGGCCTGCTGCGGGACGACCTCGGCTACGAAGGAGTCGTGCTCAGCGATGACCTCGAAATGAAAGCGATTGCCCGCGACTATCAGGTGCCGCCGGCCGCCGTGCTCGCCATCGAGGCTGGCTGCGATGGCGTCCTCATTTGCAGCGGTGACTGGGAAGCGCAGGGTGCTGCGCTGGAGGCGCTGGTTTACGCCGTTGAAGAGGAACGTCTGTCGCTCACGCGGATCGAGGAGGCGCTGAAGCGGCAGCGCCGAGCGAAGGAGCGATTCCTTCCATCACGACCCTCACTGCGGCCGGCGTCGCTCAAAGCACTGCAGCAGACACTCGGCCAGGATGCTCACCTCCGCGTGGCCGAAGAGATGGCACGGTTCTCGTGATCCGGAAGCCCCGCGCGATCGTGCCCGGCGATCGGATCGCCGTCGTCGCACCCGCGAGCGCCTTTGACCAAGAGCAGTTCGCGTGCGGTATCGAGGAGTTGCGCCGTCTCGGCTTCGAGCCGGTGTACGACGACTCAGTGTTCGCCCGCCACCGATATCTGGCTGGTCCCCCAGCGCTGCGGGTGGCGGCGATCCATCGAGCGTGGGTCGATCCGACGATTGCCGCCGTGATCGCGGTCCGTGGCGGCTACGGCAGCGCGCAGCTTCTGCCGCTGCTGGATCCTGCGACGGCGGCGCGGGCCTGCAAGCCGCTGATCGGGTATAGCGACATCACGGCGCTCTTGAACTTCCAGGTGTTGACCTGCGGTGTCGTGGCGTTTCATGGTCCGATGCTCGACCGACGGCTGGGCCGGGGCGAGCGAGGATACGATCGCGAGACCTTCATCCGTGCCCTCTGCCACGCGGCGCCGCTCGGGGAGCTTGCGCCAAGTGGGCTCGAGGTGATACGGCCAGGGGAGGCAGGCGGCGTGCTCCTCGGGGGCACATTGACCCAGCTGCTGGCGTCGCTCGGTACGCCGTACGCGTGGAATCCGCCGACCGGCTTCGTCTTCCTGCTTGAGGAAGTGAGCGAGCGGCCGTATCGCTTGGATCGGATGGTCACACAGGCTCGCCAAGCCGGTTTGCTCGCACGGGCGTCTGCTGTGATCATCGGCGAGTTGCCGGATTGTGACGAACCGTCAGGTGACGTGCGCGGCCGTAGCGTCATGGCCGACCTCTTCGCCGACTTTCCCGGGCCGGTCCTGCTGGGCTTTCCGACCGGGCACACCGTCGGACCCTCGATGACGTTGCCGCTTGGCGTGTCGTGCCGCGTCATCGCCGATGGACGCCCGCGGGTGATTATCGAGGAGGCGGCAGTCGCTTGAGCCATGAGCCGGTGGGCAGGCACGCAGGGTGAGTCAAGAGACGTGCGACTGATGACGTGTGACTGATGACGTGTGACTGATGACGTGTGACTGATGACGTGTGACTGATGACTGGCCAGCTGCTTCGTGTGCACTTGATTGGCGTCTGCGGCACGGCGATGGCCACGCTGGCCGCCTTGCTCAAACGCAAGGAATTCGACGTGCGCGGATCGGATCAGGACGTGTATCCGCCCATGAGCGATTTTCTCGCGGCAGAGGGCATCACGACGTTCAGTGGCTATTGCGGAGAGCACATCACGTCTGATCTCGATCTCGTGGTTGTTGGGAACGCCATCTCCCGTGGGAATCCGGAGCTCGAAGAGGTCCTCGATCGCAAGATCCGCTACTGCTCGTTGCCCGAAGCGATCCGGGAGCACTTCCTTTGGGCCTCGCGGTCCATCGTCCTCGCGGGGACGCATGGCAAGACGACGACGACGGCGTTGACGGGGTGGGTATTGGCGCACGCGGGCGTGGACCCCAGCGTGCTCGTTGGCGGCATCGCGCGCAATTTCGGGGAGCAGGGGTCGAGCTATCGGCTCGGGCGCGGCCGCGAGTTCGTCATCGAGGGCGATGAATACGACAGCGCGTTCTTCGATAAGACCGCCAAGTTCCTGAAGTACCTCCCGGACATCGCCGTCATCAGTAACATCGAATTCGACCATGCTGACATCTATGCGGACATCGACGCGGTACGCGTGGCGTTCCGCCGGCTCGTGACGCTCGTCCCGCGTGGTGGTCTGCTCCTGCTCGGCTCGGATAGTCCGGATGCGGCGGCGCTGCAACGGAAGGCGGTCTCCCGCGTCGAAACGTTCGGTCTGTCCCACGGCGCGGATTGGCAGGCGCACGACCTCGTGGCCGATAAGCGCACGACGCGGTTCGTGGTCCGGTGGCAGGGTAATCCATTTGGCATGTTCGAGCTGCCGCTGCTTGGACAGCACAACGTCCGTAATGCCCTGGCCACCATCGCCGTCGCGACCGAGGTCGGCATCAGCCCCGCGCGCATCGCGGAGGGTCTGCACACCTTCGCCGGGGTGAAGCGGCGGCTCGAGGCGGTGGGGACAGTGGGCGACGTGACGCTGTACGACGACTTCGCCCATCACCCGACGGCAGTGGCCGAAACCTTGGCGGGGTTGCGTGCCTCGAATCCGGACGCGCGGATTTGGGCGGTGTTCGAACCGCGTTCCGCGTCCTCCTGCCGTCGGGTGTTTCAAGATGACTTTGCGCGCGCGTTCTCCGGCGCCGATCAGGTGCTGATCGCCCCGGTGTTTCGATCGACGCTCCCGGAGGACGAGCGCCTGTCGACTGCGCAGCTGGTGGCCGACGTGAAGCGCACAGGCCGGCAGGCGCGCGAGGGTCGTTCGATTGACGAGATGGTCGAGATCGTGGCCCGCGAGCATCAGCCGGGCGATCTGATCGTCGTCATGTCCAACGGCGGCTTCGGAGGCATTCATCAGAAGCTGCTGCGAGCATTGCAGAGGTGATGCGCGAGTTCTCCATCACGACCCTCGGCGACGCGGGGTGGCTCCTCGAGTTCGCCGATCGGCTGGACGCCGCAATCAATGCCCGTGTGGTCTGGGTCGCAGACGACGTCCGCCGTGCCGAATACCCGGGCGTGCGAGATGTGGTGCCGGCGTTCCATTCGCTAGCCGTGTACTTCGATCCCCTCAGGACCGACGCCGATCGGTTGCGCGCGGCGCTCGAGGCGTCTGCGGCGGCAAGCCGGGACGCCCCGATCTCGTCGGCGACTCCACGCGAGGTGCCCGTGCGCTACGGCGGTGAGCACGGTCCCGATCTCGATTGGATGATCAGTTCGACGGGCGTGTCCCGCGACGAGATCATCGCCATGCACGCAGCGCCCATCTATCGCGTGTACATGATCGGTTTCACGCCGGGGTTCGCGTACCTCGGGACCGTCGATTCGCGCATTGCCGTGCCCCGGCACGCGACCCCGCGTGTGCGCGTGCCGGCGGGCTCGGTCGGCATCGCAGGCCAGCAGACCGGCATCTATCCCTCGGAGACACCGGGTGGGTGGCGTGTGATCGGCCGCACGCCGTTCCGTCCGTTTCAGCCGCTGCGGCCGGATCCGTTCCTCCTCAAGCCCGGCGATACGGTGCGATTCGCGCCGATGGACGAGGAGTCGTATCGCCGTCAGACCAACACGTCCGCGGAGGCGCGCGAACGGCGGGACGGATCACGCGACGGCTCGCCTGGTGGGCCCGGCTGATGGCGAGCCTGCTGGTGCTCAGACCTGGGCTGCTCTCGACGGTCCAAGATCTCGGCCGCTGGGGCTGGCAAGCGTTCGGTGTGTCGGCATCCGGGCCCATGGATTCGCGCGCGCATCGGCTAGCCAACGCGCTGGTCGGTAATCCGCCAGAAGCGGCCACGCTTGAAATCACGCTGGTCGGTCCCGAACTGGCCTTCGATGACGAGCGCGTGGTTGCGATCTGCGGGGCGGACTTCGTCGTGACGGTGGGCGACCACTTGGCGTCGCACGCCGCCTCATTCCGTGTGCCGGCGGGCGGACATCTGCGCTTCGGGCGGCGAGGCCGGGGCACGCGCGCATACCTGGCCGTCGAAGGTGGCTTGGCGGTCGCGTCGGTCCTCGGGAGCCGGTCGACGCACGTGCCGAGCGGCATGGGCGGCCATGCCGGTCGCCCGCTGACGACCGACGACCGGGTGCCGCTGGGGCCGAAACACCCGCAGCGCTCAGCCGGGCGGCGGGCGCCTACGGTGGAAATGCCAGACGGGCGCGCGCGGTTGCGCGTGCTGCCGATCGAGAACACCAGCCACTTTCCGACCGAGGCCCTTGCCCAGCTCCAGTCAGAGCCCTACACGCTCCGCCCAGAATCCAATCGAATGGGGTATCGTCTCGTGGGACCCGTGGTGGCCAGCGAGACCACGGGGACCCTGCTGAGCCAGCCGTCGCCGATCGGCTCGATCCAGGTGCCGCCAGACGGCCAACCGATTCTCCTCATGGCGGACCGACAGACAACTGGGGGATATCCTGTGCTGGGTACCGTGATCTCGGCAGACCTGGGGCTGGCCGGACAATTGGGACCCGGTGACACGGTGTCGTTCACCGTGTGCACGCGCCAGGAAGCGCTGGCGGCCTTGATTGCGCAGGAGCGCCTGCTGATGGCGCCGCGATGAGTGCGTTTGGCGGGGCCCTTCGACGGGCGTTCGGCACGGCCCGTGTGTGGGAACAGCGGCCGCTGGCACCCCTGACGACGTTTCGGGTGGGTGGACCCGCCGAGTACCTCGTCGAGACGCGCTCCAGCGACGAGATCGTGACCGCGCACGCGCTGGCACGGCAACACGACGTTCCGGTCACCATGCTCGGCGGCGGGTCGAACGTGCTGGTCGCGGACGCTGGGATACGCGGGCTGGTGATTCGTCCCCGCGGCGGTCTCATTCAGGCGGTGGACGAATCGTACGTGCGCGCCGACGCGGCGGCGACCATCAACGGTCTCGGACGCTGGACGATCCTGCACGGTCTGGGCGGGCTCGAACGCTGGGCCGGAACGCCCGGCACCGTCGGAGGCGCGATCTACGGCAACGCGCACTTCGGTGGCCGTCTGATCAGCGACCACGTCGCGAACGTCTGCCTCATCGACCGCGACGGCCACCCAATCGACGTCCCAGCGGCCGGGATGGGCTTTGGCTACGACCAGAGCCGACTGCAAGGCAGCGGCGAGGTGCTGCTGTGGGCGACGTTCCAGGTGTCGCGCGAAGAGCCCGAGGTCTTGCGTGCCGCGGCACGCGAATCGCTGGCCTACCGCAAGCGAACGCAGCCGCTCGACACGCCCAGCGCCGGCTGTGTGTTCCGCAATCCCGAGCCGGGTCGTGACCGCGTGCCGGAGGGGATTCGCTGGTCGGCCGGCGCGCTGGTCGATCGCGCAGGGCTCAAGGGTGTCGGGATTGGTGGTGCCCGGGTCTCGACCGTTCACGGCAACTTCATCGTGAACGAGGGAGGCGCGACCGCAGCCGACATCCACGCGCTTATCGAACGGTGTCGCGTCGAGGTGCAGCGACAGTTCGGCGTCGAGCTCCGCGAAGAGGTCGTCTTCCTCGGCGAGTCCAACTATGTCCACACTGCTCATTGAAGGGGGCCGCCGACTGTCCGGCGCTGTTGCGGTCGAAGGGAACAAGAACGCCGCGCTACCGCTGCTTGCGGCATGTCTGCTCACGAAGGACGAATGCGTGCTGCACAACGTCCCTCGCATCAGCGACGTCAAAGTCATGGCGCGTCTCCTCCAGGACCTCGGCGCGCGCGTCGAAGGGATCGGCACCACGACGGTCCGCGTGCGATGTCCGGAGGTGCTGAAGGACGAACCGGATGGCACGATGGTGGGGCGACTCCGCGGGTCCGTTCTGCTCCTCGGACCGCTGCTCGCGCGGCGGGGCCGGGCGCTGCTCGCGCCGCCGGGCGGCGACTTTCCAGCGCGGCGAACGATTTCCACCCATCTTGAGGCGCTGGTCTCGATGGGCGCGAGAATCCTCGACGGGCCGTCCCATCATCTCGAGGCCCCCAACGGGCTCACGCCGACGTCGATCTACTTGTACGAGGCATCCGTGACCGGCACAGAGACAGCGTTGCTCGCGGCCGCCGCCGCACCCGGCATCTCGGAGATCCGGCACGCCGCGTGTGAACCCCATGTCGTCGAGCTCTGCGAGTTCCTGAGGAAGATGGGAGCAGGCATCACCGGAGCGGGCACGTCGACCATCCGCGTCGAAGGATCGCGCACCCTCCACGGCGCCGAGCATCGGCTGTGGGGCGACTACGTCGAGGCGGGGAGCTGGGCGGTCGTCGCGGCCGTGACGGGCGGTGAGATTGACGTGCACGGCGCGCGGCCCGAGGACCTCGAGGTCGTCGAAGCCGTGCTGCGTCGGATGAGCATCGCGTGCCATTCGAGCGGTGAGGTCTTTCGCGTCGAGCCCTCACGGCCGGAGGCCGCTGGTCGGATCACGACCGGCTTGTGGCCGGGGTTCCCGAGCGATCTCGTCAGCCTCGTCACCGTCCTGGCGACCCAGGCCGAGGGACGCACCTTGGTGCACGATTGGATGTACGAGCTGCGCCTGTTCGCCCTCGAGCAGTTGAGCGGCATGCGCGCCGACCTCTTCCTCTGCGACCCGCACCGCATCATCGTCACGGGTCCAAGAAAGCTGCGGGGCCGCATTCTCGACAGCAGGGATCTTCGCTCTGGCATGGCACTCATCGCCGCTGCGTTGGCGGCCGATGGGGAGAGCCAGGTGGCGCCACTCGAAACGATCGAGCGCGGATACGGGACGCTCGTCGACCGCTTGCGCAAGCTTGGCGCACAGGTGTCAAAGGTGGAGTAGCTCGAGCCCGCGCTCGCGTCAGCCGTTCGGCAACCCGCCGAAGAGGAGGTAGGCGACGATCAACGTGACGCCGACGTTGAACGCCTGGCCACCGAGGAACGCGATGGCCGGCCGACCGCCGCCTGTGGTCACAAGGCGGCCCAGGTGCGTCTCGAGTCCAATCGACACAAACGCCATCGCGAAGAGCGCGGTGCGGAGCCCCGTCACCAGACTCTTGGTGCTGGCAACTGTCGGTCCCGCCACGAGGAACGAGAACGCGATCGACTCGAGGAGGAAGCCGAACACGAACTTGGGGAAGCGCTCCCAGATGACCGCGAGGCTCGTGCTCGGTCGCTCCGGGGACTTGTTCCGGATCGCCCACCAGACCGTCAGTGCAAAGGCCACCAGGCCGATGAGCGCGTTCTGCGAGAGCTTGACCACTACGGCCGCGTTACGTCCAGCGTCACCGAGCATCTCACCCGCGGCAACCACGGCTGCGCTCGTGTCGAGCGTGCCTCCCAGCCACGCCCCGGCCACGACGGGGGACATGTCGGTGGCGCGAGCGATCCACGGCATCAGCACCATCATCGGCATCGCGACGAGCAGCACGAGCGACGTGACGTACGACAGCTTCTTGCGATCGCCCTGGATGGCTCCGCACGCCGCAATGGCGGCTGACACGCCGCAGATGGACACCGCGCTGGCCAACATGGTGCTCAGCTCGTCGTCGACCCGCATTCGACGACACAGCCAGAAGCAGAAGGTCCAGACGGTCAAGACCACGACCAGGGCCTGGAGGATGCCGGGCAGGCCGGCCTGCACGATCTCATTGAAGAGGATCGTCGCGCCGAGCACGACCAACCCGGTCTTGATGTAGAACTCGGTGCGGACCGCCTCGCGAAGCCACTCAGGGACTCCGCTGGTGTGGTTAACGATCAATCCGATCGCGAGCGCAAAGATCACGTACTCCAGCCCCCACGCAGCGGCCGTCGTGTAGCCGGCCAGCACTTGTGCCAGCACGGCGAGCGCGTAAACGACCAGCAGTCCAGGGAGGAAGGCGACCATGCGTACGCGAAGCACGGACGCGCCCACGAGGACGGGTCCCAGGACCAGCAGTGCGATCTGCGCGATCCGCGTGAGATTGGGGAGGGCGGTCAGACCGCTGAGCGGTGCCGTCTCGCTGCCCCAGGCGAACCGCGGCATGGCCGGCCTGAGGCCGACGAGCACGAGGGCGATCATGGCTCCCCCGATCAGGACGGCGAGCCAGTCTTCACCGATGAGCGGCGGACGCTCGGCCTCGAGAGTGCGGGGTTCGGCGGACGCATCGGTTTGAGCGGGCGCACGGCCCGCGAGCACGGTCGCACTCGGCTGACTCATGACTCGACAGTCTGGCCGGCCGAGGCGTCGCTGTCAACGCTCCTGATCTATGCTGCTCGACATGCCGTTGCCGTCCTACGTCTCTGGGGCATCTCATCTTCCGCTGCTGGGGCGCACGATTGGCGCGGAGCTCGATCGGGTCGCGCGGGCGACGCCCGACGCCTTGGCGGTGGTCAGCCGGCATCAGAGCCTCCGTCTGAGCTACGGAGCGCTGCACGAAGCGGCCGAGCGCTGTGCCCGCGCGCTGCTGGCGCTCGGCGTTGGCAAGGGCGACCGTGTCGGGATCTGGGCCGGGAATTGCGCGGAGTGGCTCATCGTGCAATATGCCACTGCGCGGGTCGGTGCCATCCTCGTGAACGTCAACCCTGCCTACCGGCGGCACGAGCTCGAATATGCGCTGTCGCACAGCGAGGTATCGCTCTTGATCGCGGCGCGTGCGTTCCGGCGGACCGACTACATCGAGATGATCCTGAGTGTGCGCCCCGGGCTCCCGCGCCTCGAGCGGGTCATCCTGCTCGGCGACGGTGAGTCCGGGATGCTCGCCTGGAGTGATTTCGTCGAGCGAGGCACGGCGGTGTCACCGGCTACGCTTGCGCAACGCGAGTCGATCCTCGACTTCGACGATCCGATCAACATCCAATACACCTCCGGAACGACAGGCTTTCCGAAGGGCGCGACTCTGGCGCATCACAGCATCCTCAATAACGGTTTCTTCGTCGGGGAACGATGCGGATACACCGACGCCGACCGCATCTGCGTGCCCGTGCCGCTGTATCACTGCTTCGGCATGGTGATGGGCAATCTCGGCGCGCTGACGCACGGTGCGGCGGTCGTGTACCCCTCGGCTGCGTTCGATCCGCAGGCGACGCTCGAAGCGATCCAAGCCGAACGCTGTACGTCGCTGTATGGCGTTCCGACGATGTTCATCGAGCAGCTTGAGCATCCTGATTTCGCGAAGTATGACCTCAAGAGCCTGCGGACGGGCATCATGGCGGGTTCGCCATGTCCGGTGGAGGTGATGAAGCAGGTCATCGAGCGCATGCACCTGAAAGAGTTGACGATTTGCTACGGCATGACCGAGACGTCACCAGTGTCGTTCCAGAGCGCCAGAGCCGACGACTTGGAGCACCGCACCGCGACGGTCGGCGCGGTGCATCCGCATGTGGAATGCAAGATTGTCGATCCCGAAACCGGTCACACCGTGCCTCGAGGGACGCCGGGCGAGCTGTTGAGCCGCGGCTATCTCGTGATGTCGAGGTACTGGAGCGACGCCGAAGCGACCACGCGCGCGATCGATTCGGCGCGGTGGATGCACACCGGTGACCTAGCCGTCATGCGGGACGACGGGTACGTGAACATCATCGGTCGCATCAAGGACATGGTCATCCGCGGTGGCGAAAACATCTTCCCGAGGGAAGTCGAGGAATTCCTGTACCGGCACCCCAAGATTCAAGACGTCCAAGTCATCGGTGTCCCGGACGTCAAGTACGGCGAGGAGCTGTGCGCCTGGATCAAGTTGCGCGAAGGGATGACCGCCACGGCCGAAGAAATCCAGGCGTTCTGCCGAGGCCAGATCGCGACCTTCAAGATCCCGCGGTACATCCGACTGACGGACAGTTTCCCGATGACGGTCACAGGGAAGGTGCGGAAGGTCGACATGCGTGCAGTGTCAATCGAGGAACTCGGGCTCCAGGACGCGGCGTCCACCCGAACGGCGTGAACCTCGGGAAGCCGCCTGCCGTCGCCGGCCAGAGTGCGCCACGTGGCGAGGCGATCGAGGAACGCTAGGCACCGGAATTGATGAAATCCGCGAGTGCCGTCTGGTATGCCGCCCATTCGTGGATATCGTTGTGGCCCGCGTCTGGCACCGTCACCGATCGCACGCTGCGACCGAAGGCTCTCGCGAGCTGCTCCGCATGGGAGGGCGGAATCACCTCGTCTTGGCCCGCCGCGATGACGAGTGTCGGCGCCTTGACGTCGGCCGCAAACCGATCGGAGCGAAATCGGTCCCGTGCCAACAGCCCGACCGGGAACCATGGCAACGCGCGCCGGCCGACCGCCACGAGACTGTTGAAGGGTGTGATCAGCACGAGCTTCGTCCCGGGACGGCTCGCGGCCAGCTGCACCGCGACGCCGCTGCCGAGGCTGCGGCCGACCACGACGATGTCGTCGCGGTCGCCGGCCACGCTGTCGAACACGACCTTCGCATCGGCAACGAGCGCAGCTTCCGAGGGTGTGCCGCTGCTGCCACCGTAACCCCGATAGCGAACGAACACGAGCGTGCGATGAGGACACAGCGCTGCGAGAGCGCCGATGGACTGCGCCACGTCTTCCGCATTGCCGCCAAAATACAGGAGCGCTCCCCTGCCCGGCCGCCGGAGGACGATGTTCTGGAGCACGGCGCCGTCGACCGTCACGGGTTCGATCGCGCCAACGACAGGCCGCGACGGTGGCACCGGAAAATAGACCATCGAACGCTGCGTGACATAGATCCAGGCGCAGAGTGCGACGTACGCCGCAACCAGTACCAACGGCAGCGCCAGCATCGAGTGCTTCAACGTTTGGTTGCGATCATGATACCGCGAGGCTGGCGCGGTCCTGCCCCTAGCAACAGCGTCGACTGGGCGCGCAGCAGGACCCCGGCGGCCGTTGCGTGGCGGGCACGGCTGCGCCGAGGCGCGTGGCTCGGTGATGCGCCCTAGGTGCCGTCACGCGAGTGGCTCCGAGATTGGCACCGGAGGCACCGGCAGCGCGTCCCTCCCTGCCGACAGTCTGATGCGAAACTCCCGCCTCAACAGCCACAGCCCGAGCGCCATCTGCAGCACCACCGAGAGCACCGTCAGGTACCACACCCACGTCAGCTGAACGCCCGGCCAACTCGAAAGGACGTACGCCGGAATCGCGACCACCACGATGCGCACGAACGAGGTCGCGAGGGAGGGCATGGTGTGACCCATGGCCTGGAACATGCTCGCCGTCACGAACACGAGGCCGGACGCAAGATAGCTCCAGGAGACAATCCGCAGGTACTGCTCGCCGACGGCGATGACCGCCAGATCGTCCGAGAAGAAGCGTACCAAGGCCTCGGCGAACGACTGACAGATGACGAAGAGGAGAAACATCCCCGCCACAGCGAGGCCAGCGGCGATGCGAAAGGTCGCACGGACGCGGTCGGGCCGACGTGCGCCGAAATTCTGCCCCGCGACAGGCGCGACGGCGAACCCCAGCGAGACGATCGGCATGAATCCCGCCTGGCCGACACGTTGACCGATACCGAAGCCCGCCTGCGCGGCCGCGCCGAACGGTTGACTCACGACATACACAACGCCCAGATATACGGCGATCAGCGCGAACTCCACACCCGCCGGGAGACCGATTCCCAGCAACCGCTTCCACGTGGCGAGATCGGGCACCATTTCCGCGCGCCGAACCCGCAGAAACGATCCGGGACGCTCGGCGTACACATACAACCACGCGACGCCGACGGCGACCGCGACGAGTGTCGAGACGGCAGCGCCCGCGACGCCCATGGCGTTACCAGTGCCCCAGCCGAAGATGAGAATCGGTGCGAGCGTCATGTTCAGCACCACCGTTGCGCTCCCGACGACCATCCCGGGCTTGAAGTCGCCCATCCCGCGAAGTGCCGCCGAGACAGCGATCAACGCGAACTGCAGCGCCATCGCGGGCACGAACCACCACAAGAACTGTTGCGCGAGGCCGGCCGTGTATTCGTCCGCGCTGAACGTGCGGGCATAGAACGGGGTGAGGGCGATGCCGATGATCAGAAATACGCCGCCCGCCACGCCCGACAGCGTTTGTGCCTGATTGAAGACACGTCGTGCCGCGTCGGGATCCCGTCGGCCCGCTGCATGCGCCACGAGTGTGGTCGTCCCCACGCCGAGCATCTGCGTCAGCGCGAGTACGACGAAGGTCAGGTTCCCGGCGACGCCCACTGCGGCGACGGCCTCCTTGCCCAGGCGGCCCATCCAGTAGAGGTCTGCCAGGAAGTACATGGTCTGGAAGGCCATTGTGAAGAGCATGAAGCCCGCGGTAGAGAAGAGGTGCCGCGTAAGGGAACCGGAGGTGAGGTTGTTCATCACTACGTCATTGATTGTACGACGTGGGCGCGACCCGATGAAGCGCCTTTCGCGGCGCGCCCTGTCGGTCGTCCTCGCCACTGCGGTCATCGCCTCGGCGTCGGTCGACATTTCTGTGCAACGCGAGGATTGGACCGAGCCCGCCACGCGCGAGTGGCCCTTGGCCGGCGGCGACTGGCGCGGCACGCGATACTCCGCCCTCACTCAGGTCGACGCCACGACGGTGACGCAACTCCGAGGCGCGTGGGTCACCGAGTTGCCCGGTCGCGAATCCCAAAACAAGGTGACACCCATCGTCCGCGACGGGTTGATGTACGTCGTCACCGGCACGAGTGTGCACGCTCTCGACGCGCGAACCGGCGCTCGCGTGTGGAGCCAGCCCACCAACACGCAGATGAATCGTGGCATCGCCGTCGGCGACGGCTTGGTGTTCGTGGGCCAGTTCGACGCCTCGGTGGTCGCGCTGGATTGGAGAACCGGTCAGCGCGTCTGGACGTACGCGGAGAAGATGGACGCCGGCCAGCGAATCACCGGTCCGCCCGTCACGCGGACGGTCTCGTCATCATCGGCATCTCTGGCGGGGACTGGTTCGTCCGCTGCCGTGTCATGGCGCTCGACGCGAAGACCGGTCGGGAGCTCTGGAGCTTCTACACGGTGCCCGCGCCGGGCGAGCCGGGATCAGAGACGTGGCCCCCCAACAACGACGTGTGGAAGTACGGCGGTGGAGCTGTGTGGACGTTCCCGGTGGTGGATCGTGACCTGGGCCTCGTCTACGTGCAGACGGGCAACGCCGTGCCGCCCTGGGGCGGTGAGCTCCGCGCCGGCGACAATCTCTACACCTGCTCCGTGCTGGCGCTCGACCTGAAGACCGGGAAGCTCCGCTGGTACAAACAGCTCCTTCACCATGACATTTGGGAGGCGGACGTCTCGACGCCGCTCGTCCTGTACGACACGTCAATCGGCGGCAGGACGAGGATGGTCCTGGCTGCGATGCGCACTGACGGCTTCCTGTTCCTCATGGATCGCGCGACCGGTGAGTTCCTGCAGCGCGTCGAAGAACGGGCGGTGAAACAAGACGCGCAGCTGAAGACCTCGCGGACGCAGCCATTTCCGGTCGGTGCCGATCGGGTCGGTCCCTAGTGCGTGCCGCGGGACACGGTGCTCGAAGGGTTTCTACTCGGATGCCACTACGACCCGATCCTGCCCGACGTCCCGAACCTCGCCGTGCCGTACATGAACATGCGGTTCTCGCCGATGTCGTACAGCCCGCAGACTGGACATTTGTATGGGACCGGGTGCGTCTATCCATTCTGGATTCGCCGGCCCGATCGGCCGTGGCTTGGCTTCGGGCCAGTGGTCGGTCATATCCCTGGACAGTAGGCCTACGGGAGTCTGGTCGCGCTCGATGGTCGAACCGGCAAGCGCGTGTGGGAACATCGGCTTCCGTATCCGGGCTGCGGGGGCAGCGGGACCCTCGCGACGGCGAGCGGATTGCTGTTTCACGGCGATCCCGGTGGCCACTTCCAGGCATACGACGCGCGGACCGGTCGGCTCGTCTGGCAGTTCCAGACCGGATCGCTTGGACCGTGGTCGTCGGCGCTGGGACCGGGTACTGGACCGGCGATCGCCTACCAGGTCAACGGCGAGCAGCACCTGGTCTTCGCGATCGACCGCGCGATCTGGGCGTTCAAGATTGGCGGCACCATCGGACCGATGGCGGTGCCCGAGGCGTATCCAGCTGAGGAGCCCTTTCGCGGCGCAGTCCGTGAGACGACCGAGATCGCGCTGTCGGCACTTGTCTCCGAAGACAATCCGAACACGGGACGTCGTCACGAGTGGGTCTCAGAGCACGCGGTGAATCCCACGCGGGCGGCGGTCGCGCCGGGCGCGACGGTGACGTGGCGCAACACTGGCACGCTCACACACACGATCGTCGCGCAGGATCGCTCGTGGGCGACCGGGCCAATCGGACCTGGTGCTTCGGCGTCGGTCACGATGGCGAAGCGCGGGTCGGTGGCCTAAATCTGCCAAGATCACCCGTGGGTCATCGCCGAGCTCACCATCGGCGCACGCACGTCGCAGGGCGTGTACACACGGACGCACGCCGCGCGCGGCGCAGCGGAGTATCAGCGTGCGTGTGCGTCGTGTCATCTGGCTGACCTCACGGGGCAGCACACCTCGCCGGCGCTGGCTGGCGAGACATTCTTGCGGCTGTACGACGGCAGGCCGGTCGCGGCGCTGTTCGAGCGCACTCGTTCGACGATGTCGCAAGGGGCGGTCGGATCGCTGAGCGCACAGGCGTACGCGGACGTTGTCGCGTTCCTGCTTGAAGCGAATCGATATCCGGCTGGCGACCGCGAGCTGAGCCCGGACGTCCGACAGCTCCAGCAGGTCACGATCAGCCGACCGTCCGCGCCGTGAGGGGTCTCGAGAAGCCGGTGTTTTCTGACATGAGGAGTGAGATGCGCACACGTATGCCTGGCCTCATTCGACTTGGGCGACTACACGTCGTCGCCCTGATGGCGCTGCTCCTGACGGCAGTCGGTTTCTGGCAGGGTGACCCGCTGGCCCAGGAAGGGCCGATCAATTACCAGGTCGATCCGGGGTGGCCGAAACCGTTGCCCGCGCCGAAGGATGCGTCCGGCCAGACCCACCAGTGGATCACCGGCGACGTGGGCGCGAACTGTGTCGACGCGCGCGATCACATGGTCATCGTCACACGCGGGTTTCAGCGGGCTGGCGTGAGCACGACGGATGGGACGCAGTCCGTGGCGTCGCCACCTGTGCTCCAGTTCGACGCGGATGGCACCCTGGTCCGCAGCTGGGGTGATCCGACGCTCGGACCCACGGGCGTCGCGACCGCCCTTCCCAATGCGATCCATGTCTGCTTCGTGGACTACGAGGACCACGTGTGGATTGGCGGCAACGGCGACGGTGTCCTGCAAAAGTACTCGAAGGAGGGCACGTTGCTCCTGCAAATCGGCGAGAAGGGCAACTGCGACGGCGTCGAGCCCGCGCCGCCGCCACCGGCAGGGAAGTCGTGGTTCGGCCGGCCCAATCGCTTCTACCCGACGTGCGCGGAGCCGGGCACGAACACGAGCCAGACGAAACTCAATGGCGTTGCCGACATGTTCATCGATCCGGAGCCGGATCCGGTGACCGGTCAACGCGGGTCGGTCTACGTCGCTGACGGCTACGGCAACAACCGCGTGGCGGTGTTCGACGCAAGAGGACGGTATCTCCGGCAGTGGGGCACCGCAGGGGACGGTCCCGGGCAGTACAGCGTCTATGGCGGCGGCCACCCGCACTGCGTCGTCATCGCGAAGGACGGCCTCGTGTACACGTGCGACCGCGAGAAGGCGAGAATTCACGTGACGGACAAGCTCGGACAGTTGCAGCAGACCTTCCGCATCGATCCGCCCGATCAGAAGGCCGCCATCTGGCGCGCGACGGACATCGATTTCTCACGCGACCCGGCGCAGGCCTACATGTTCGTGATGGACCTCGGAAGTGGGAGGGTGCGGATCCTCGAGCGTAAGACTGGCCGCGAAGTGGGGAGCTTGGTCGTCCTGGCGCGATGGCTGGTGAGTTCCGCTTCGCGCACACGATTGCGGTGGACTCGAGGGAGAACGTCTACGTGGCCGAAACCTCCTCCGGTCGACGCATTCAGAAGTTCGCGCGGATCAAGTAGGCGATCCCGCGACTCGTCGAGCTGCGCGCCCGCCGACGTGCCGGTGTCCGGCCGAGGTCGCTATCAGGTCTGCTCGTCGCGGATGATCGAGCCTTCAACGTCCACTGGGCTCGGAGGCGCCTTCAGCTGATGGCCGTCGCGCGGGGCCGACGGGATCGGTCGGGGCGATGTAGCCACTGCGCGCGCGAATCTTGTAGTCGCGGTCCTTGACGCGCACGCGGATACTGTGGAACTTGCCGTCCGTTCCATGAGACGACGTGTAGCCGAGGAGGTACTGGTGGCTCAACTCGTCCGCGATGCGGGCCGCGGCGCTCTCCAGTTCCGCCGTTGACTGGACCACCTCGGTGCGGCCGCCGCTTTGGTCAGTAATCTCGCGAAGCGTCTGCGGATTCACCCGCGCATTGATCGCGCGCTGCGGCCTGGCGTCGATCGCGATTGCATAGATGAAGGCGTCAGAGCGGAGCAGGGCGTTGCGCACATCGCGCGGCGAGGCATCCGACGCCGTATCGGCGCCATCCGAGACGATCACGAGTGCGGCGCGTTGACGATTCCGGCGTGCCACCAGCGGCAAACCCGCGACGACCGCGTCGTACGCCGCCGTGGCGCCGCTCGGCTTGATCGCATCGAGCGCACGACGGACCTCGAACGGATTTGCGGTCCACTCAGTGAGCAAGTGCGGAGCGTGGTTGAACGCGAGGATGAAGAACTCATCCTGTCGATCCAGCAACTCGAAGAGAAATCGGTCGATCGCGCCCCGTGCCTCCTCCAAGCGCGGTCCGAACATGCTGTCGCTCGTGTCGAGCAGCAACCCAAGGCTGACCGGAACGCGTCCACCGACGAACTGCGACACGACCTGAGGGACGCCGTCCTCGTAGACCTCGAAATCGTCCCGTCCGAGCCCGGTGACGAGGGCGCCGTTGGTGTCGAGCACCGTGACGTTCACACTCGTGAGGTCGACGCTCGACCGGAAGGGGCGCTTGTCTCGCAGGAGCACTTCCTGCGCGGCGAGCGCGGTGCCGGCAAGCAGGAAGGTCACGAGGATCGGCGCTGCCCCTTTCATGGTGTGGTGCTACGGAGTGCGGGCCGGCATCAATATGACGATAGTGTAACGGTCGAGCGGCAGGTGCGTGCGAAACGTCTCCTGAAGCACGGCCGGCGTGAGCGCGTCGATGCGCGCGTTGCGCGTGAGGATGTCCGCGGGGTTGCCCCCGAGCATGTGAATCGCCTGCAAGCGGCCCAACCAGTACGCGTTCTGCTTCAACGAGGTCTCATAGCCCCGTCGCGCCGACTCCTTTGCCCGGGTCGTGAGGTCGGCCGACGGCCCTTCCTGCTGCAGCCGTCTGACCTCTGCGAGAACGCGGTCCGCCATGGCCTGGATGTTCTCTGGGGCTGCCCCGAAGCTCGCCTGGACGTGCCCGTCGCCCCTCTGCGGCAGCTGCTGCGACAGCCCCACTGACACCGTATAGGTTTGTCCGAGATCCTCGCGCAGCATGTCCCGCAACGACGTCTGCAGCACCGCCGTGGCTGCGATGATGCGCTCTTGCTCCGCCGGATCGGCAGAGGGATCGGCGAAGAAGCTGATCACCGTCTGGCTGCGTGGTTCCTGCCCCTTTTCGACGATCGCGCGTTCGATGCGAGGGGGGAACGCAATCCCTACGTCCTTGAACGTGGAGCGACGCGTCCCGCTCGACGGCAGGCTTCCGACGTACTGCGCGAGCAGCGGAATCGCGGTGTCGGGTGCAAACGTGCCCACGAGAAACACCGTGAAGTCGGCGGCGTTGCTGAAGCGCGCTTTGTAGAACGACGTCATCGCCGCGCGATCGATCGCGGCCACAGCCTCCGGCGTGAGCGGCTTCGACGTGTAGTGGTCCGAAGTGTTCAGCTGCTCGAGGCGTTCGCCGAACACCTCAACGGGGTTCCGGCCGCGGTTCGCCACCATCGCCGACAGCTGACGCTGCAGCAGCGCAAAGGCCTGCGGGTCGTCGCCCGGTGCCGTGAACTGGATGTAGAGGAGTTGCAGCGCCGTCTCGAGCTCGTTCGGAGCCGCCGAACCGTTGAATCCGTGGCTCGAGAGCGAGATGTACGGCGAGGCCGACGCGCGCCTGCCGGCGAGCAGTTTCTCGAGGTCCGTCGCTTTGATGCCGCCGGCGCCCGAGAGCCCGACGTATGAGGTCGCCATCGACGCCTCGAGAAAGTCCTCTTGGCTCGCCAGCGACGCACCGCCAGAGGCGTACATCGACAGCAGCACTTGATCGTTCTTGAAGTCGGTCGGCTTCAGCCAGGCTTCGACACCATTGCTGAAGGTGACGATCGTGACGCCGAGATCCGCGAGCGCGCGCGTCGATGTGACGGTGCCTGGCGTGGGTTTCTTGGCCAGGATCTCCTTGACCTCGGTGGCATCGGTCCACGCGGTGACAGGTCGCGCCTCGGCCGCGCGGATTGCGAGCCGGATTTCGTCCTCGGATGGTGGCTGCGCGCCTAGTTTCTCAGGTGCCGTCGCGAGCAGCACGCGGCTTGGTGACGCCATGCGCTCGCGGAAGCGTGCCGTGACCTCCTCGATGGAGATCCCAGGCATCGCCTGCTTGATCAGGCCGTATTCGTACTCGATGCCAGGACTGGGCTCCCCATTCAGGAAATAGGCGACGTACTCGCCGGCGTACGAGCCGCTCTCCGTCTTGGTGCGCTCGTTGTATGCGCGCTCGTAGAACGCCAACGTCGAGCGCTTCGCCCGGTCCAGCTCTCCGGCGGTGAATCCGAACTGCTCGGCTCGTTTCGCCTCGGCCACCACGGCCGACAGGCCCTCCGTCAGGCCACCTTCGGGGACACGCGCCATGAGGGTGTATGTGTCAACGCTCGGCGTGAGCCCGCCACCGCCCCCGCCGGCGCCAAGGAACGGCGCATCCGGCTTTCGTGTCAGCTCACCGAATCGCTCGTTCAGCATGCGGTCCGCCAAACGGTCGACGACCATTCGGCGGTAGTCGCGGACGAGGCGATCGGGTTCGCTGGCGCGCTTGCGCAGGAGTTGAACCGAGGTCTGGGTGATCTCTGGATCGGTGACCACGCTCACCATCAAATCGGACCCGAGCGGCATCGTCGAATCCCTTCGCGGCGCTTCGGGCGCTCGGACGGCCAGCGGGCCGAACGACGTCCGAATCTGCGCTTCCATCTGCGCAGGATCGATGTCGCCCACGACGATGACCGCGACGCGATCCGGTCGGTAGTACGTGTCGTAGAAGTCGCGGAGCCGCGACGCCGGCGCGGTGCGGAGGATCTCGGGCTTGCCGATCGGCAACCGCTCCGCGTAGCGCGACTTGTTGTAGAGGACCGGGATCTGCTTGTCTCGAACGCGGGTCCCGGCACCGAGTCGACCTCGCCATTCCTCGACGACGACGCCTCGCTCCTTGTCCACCTGCTCAGGATCGAGCGTCAGGCCGCCGGCGAAATCCGCCAGCGCGACGATACCGCGTTCGAGGAGCGCCGCGTTGTCGGTCGGCAGCTCCAGCATATAGACGGTCTCTTCAAAGCTCGTGTACGCATTGACGTGCGGCCCGAGGCGCGCGCCTGCGGATTCAAAGTACGACACGAGTTCGCCCGGCTTGAAATGCGCGCTGCCGTTGAATGCCATGTGCTCGAGGAAGTGCGCGAGCCCCTGCTGATCGTCGGCCTCATCGAGCGAGCCGGCCTTCACGGCCAGACGCAGCGCCACGCGCTTGGCTGGCAGCTCATTCCGCCGGATCAAGAACGTGATCCCATTCGACAGCTTGCCGCTGCGGACCGCGCTGTCGAATGGAATGACTTCATCCGGAGCGAATGCCGGGGACGCCAGTGCTTGGACCTGCGCCTGCGCTTGGACGACGGGATGTGCCATCCAAGCGTGTCCCGCAATCCCTATCAGACCGAACGTCAGCAACGCACCGACCAGCCGCCTCGAGACCTCACCGGCAGGGCGAGACACCAATGTCATAGTGGAATTATAGGTCCGACCGAGAGATTCAACAGATGGCGTGCTGAGTCGTGAATCTCGAGTGCTGACTCGTCTGACGGGGTGGAAGGCGCGGAACCACGCAGATTAGTGGCGGTTCCGCGTGTGTGGTGTGGTCGTGTGGCGACTGGGTCGACTGATTCGGGCTAGTCGCGCGAGAGCGAAATGTTCACCGGGACCGTTTCCCCGCGGCGGACCTGGACTTCCGTGCTGACCGTTCGGTAGCCGTCCTTGCGCACCTCGACCTGGTGCGACCCCTCGCTCAGTTGCACGATCAGTCGCTCATCGTCACCGCCGCCCGTCCAGCGCTCGCCATCGATGAAGATGTCAGCCTCACCAGGCTGCACCCGGAGCGAGACCGTGCCGAGACGAGATGAGGTGCTCGATGGCGTCGGCTCGCGTGGCGGGGGTCCGACGCGACCGGGTCGCATGCCTCGGCGCGGCGGCGGAGGGAGCGCCTGATCGTTCGACCCTCTGCCACGGTCCGGGGCTGCGGCCGGCTCCGGCAACGGTTCGTTCGGGTCCCCGGGCGCCAGCCGATCAAGATCGCGTGTCACCTTGCGCGAGCTGTTGACCGGCAAGTAGAGCCGTTCCCGGTGGCTTCGATAGCCGTCCTTGTAGATCACGATCTCGTGCTGGCCCGGGCTGAGACGGAGGCGCTGGAACGTTCCGTCGAACTGGTCGACATCGCCAGCGAAATAGCCGTCGACGTAGACCTGCGCATCACGCGGCTCGATGTCGAGGCGCACGCTCGCTTGAGGTGGCGCCATGGCCCAACCTCCCCAGCCCCAGGGAGATCCCCAGCCCCATCCGGGGCCGAACCAGGGGTCGTAAAACGGACTGTAGAAGCCGCCATAGAAGGGACGGTAGGGGGGCGGGTAGTACGCACGTGCGACGACGACCCCCGTCGGACCACGGCGGCGGGCTTGTGCGCCCGCGTCGGCCGGCCCCAGCAGGACCCCTCCGGCAACGACACCCAACGAAACACAGCGCAGGATTCTGCGGGACACGATCGACACTCCTGGCAGGTGGCACGTCACTCTGGAGGCAACCACTGTGCCAGGGGACCACTCGTGCGCTCTCATAAGAAACCCGCCTGACGCCGGACCCGTTGTCGGAAGGGTCATCGGCTGGGCACACTTGAGTGTCCCGCTCAGGGGACGCCCGCCTTGACGCAGGTGGCTCGTAGGGGCATAGTGCCAACATGGGTCGAAGAAGCGCAGCGACGTGCGCCTGTTGTCCTGGGTTCTGCTTCTGGCACCGGGTGTGCTGCGTTCTCGACCGCAATCGCCTCCGTGACGCGCGCGTCACAAGACACCGAGAACGACACTCAGCAGCACCCGGGGCCCGGTAGGCGAGTGGCGCTTACCGGGCTCTCTGCTTTTTTCGGCCACTCGTCAGCTCCAGGAGCCTGTCGTGATGACATCACGCATGCGTCTCATCGGCGCCCGTTCGGCACTCGTCTTGATAGGGCTGGCGGTTTCATGCGCACGGCCCGAGGGTCCGCTCACCGGACGGTGGGCCGGCATTGTCGAGGCCAACAAGACCGAGGTGCCGTTTGAGTTCGAAATCGTCGAGGACGGTGAGGCGATCCGGGCGTCGTTTTTCGACGGTGACCTGAGGGTGACCTCAACCGACGGTCAGTGGTACGGAGACGAGGTCCGGCTGGCGTTCGCGCAATACGGTGCCGAGCTCGTCGCGCACGTTCGCAGCGGCCAGCTGGTGGGCATGTACAACCGCGGGACGCGTGTGCCGTACCCGATCCGCGCGATACGAGCCGACGCCGGGAAGGCCGCGCCGCCGCCTGGCGCGGTCCCCGACATTGCCGGCGAGTGGACGATTCCACACGACAGCACGAAAGGGGAACGGGCCTGGCGCCTTTTGGTTCGGCAGGCCGGGGCCGACGTGTCCGCCGCAATTCTTAGAGTCGACGGCGACACGGGGACGCTCACCGGCGGATACCGGGACGGCGGGTTCCTGTTGAGCCACTTCTCCGGCGCCCGGCCATTGCGCCTCGAGATCACACCCCAGGCCGATGGAAGCCTGGCGCTACTGCAGAACAAGCAGACCGAGTTGAAGGCCTATCGGGCCGACGACGCGCAGGCCAGAGCGCTGCCAACGCCCAGCGACCCGGCGGCGCACACGCGTGTGAAGGATCCTCAGGCGCGGTTCACGTTTCAGTTCCCTAACGTGAACGGCCATTCAGTCTCGCACGACGACTTCCGAGGCAAGGTGCTGGTGGTCAGCATTACAGGCAGCTGGTGTCCCAATTGCCACGACGAGGCGCCATTCCTGGTCGAATTGGACCGGAACTATCGCGAGCGCGGGCTGGCGGTGGTGGCCTTCTCGTTCGAGGAAGAGGACCAGCTTACGGCGCCGGTTCGATTGCGGGCGTTCATGCGGACCTACGGCATCACCTATCCCGTGTTGCTGGCGGGACTGCCGGAACAGCTCGCCGAGAAGGTGCCGCAGGCGGAGAACCTGAACGCGTTTCCGACCACGCTGTTCGTGGGGCGCGACGGACGCATTCGGTCCATTCACGCCGGATTTGCAAGTCCAGCGTCTGGAGCGTTCTTCTCGAAGGGCAAGAACGAGATCATCGGGACCGTCGAGCGCTTGCTGGCGGAGCCACCGCCACAGACATGAGATCGAGTGCGCGGAAGCCAGGGCAGTGGGCGATCCCATCTTCACGTCCATTCGGGACTGGACTGACCGGAAGGAGCCTGCGTTGACAGTAAAGACCCGTTTCGGTTACAACCAACGGGAGATGTCGGATCTGGGCCGAGCTGCGTGTTGTTGTTGTACAGGCACCCGATGCCTCCGCGCCGGCACGTTCTTCGTGTGGGATCCGAAATTGCGAGTCACTTAGCAACCATCAGTTCCACGCTGAATGTTCCGAAGGCCCGGAGGCAACGTGCTTCCGGGCTTTTGTCGTTTATGGGGGTTGACACTGTCGGACGGTAGGACACATGGAGCCCTACGCCATCTTTCTCGCGGTCATCACATTCGGCGCGGCCATCGTCAACGGGGCACTCGGCTACGGATTTTCGTCCCTGACGGTACCGCTGGCCTTGTTGTTCCTGGCCAACCGGGTGCTGAACCCCGCGCTCGTGCCGATCGAGGTGGCGCTCAATGCCTACGTGCTGTGGGTCAATCGTGATGCGCTGCCGAATGTGTGGCGGCGGATGCTTCCCATCGTCATCGGCTTGTTGCCTGGCGTCCTCCTTGGAACGACGATCGTGACGCAGGTGAGCCCGGCATGGCTGAAACTCGGCACGTACTTCGTGTTGCTCCCCCTGATCCTCCTGCAGGCCGCCGGATTCCGTCGTCCCATCCGATCGGAGCGGTCGATCGGGTTCCTGTTCGGTGGCGGTGTAGGTGTGCTGTATTCGGTGACCACCATCTCCGGCCCGCCTCTGGCGGTCATGTTGAGTAACCAGGGCTTCACCAAGAGGGACTTCCGCGCGTCACTCGGGTTCATCCGGCTCGCCGAGTCCTCGTTCACCGCAGTGGCATACGGCTATGCGGGGCTCTTTACGCACGAGAGCATGGCGCTCATCCCGATGATCCTGCCGAGCATTGCGATTGGCGTCCCCATTGGGGCGTACCTGATTCAGCACATTCGCCCAGAGACGTTTCGTCGCGTGTGCATGAGCTTTGACGCCTGGGTGGTTGCGTTCGGCATCTCAACGCTTCTGCGGGAGGTTCGGTTCGTCGACGGCTGGGCCGCCTTCAGCGTGTTGCTGGCCGTGATCGTCATCGATGCCTGGATGCTCTATCGGTTCTTCCACATCCATGCGCCGCGCATCGCGGCAGAAGAGGCGCATGCGACCGCGTTGCGTGCGGCCGAAGCGCGCGTGTTCGCCTCCGCCAGTACGTTCGCCGTCAGTGTCCAGAAACCAGCCATCGAGTAACCGTGAGACCATCTGCCACCACGTCGGACCAGTCACGCCGGGCTCTCGGCTCTCCCGGGGCTGTCACCTCACATGAGCATTTGAGAGCGCTCGAGGCGGAGAGCATCCACATCATGCGTGAGGTGGTCGCCGAGTTCGAGCGACCGGTCATGCTGTACTCGATCGGCAAGGATTCCTCGGTGCTGCTGCGGCTGGCGCAGAAGGCCTTCTATCCCGGTCCGATCCCGTTTCCGCTGCTCCACATCGACACGACCTACAAGTTTCGCGAGATGATCGAGTTTCGCGATCACTACACGCGGGAAGTAGGCGCACGGTTGATCGTGCATACGAATGAAGAAGCGATCGCCGAAGGAACGCAGCCGTTCGTGGTGGGAACGCAGCGCTGCTGTGGCGCGCTCAAGACGAAGGCGCTGCTCGACGGTCTGGCAGCCGGCGGATTCGACGCGGCGTTCGGTGGAGCGAGACGCGACGAAGAGCGCTCTCGCGCGAAGGAGCGGATTCTGTCGCTGCGTGACGCCAACGGTCAGTGGGACCCGAAGAACCAGCGGCCTGAGCTGTGGCACCTGCTCAATGGACGCGTGCAAAAAGGGGAGAGCATCCGCGCCTTCCCGTTGTCGAATTGGACCGAGATCGACGTGTGGTCGTACATCCACGTCGAGCACATCCCCGTGGTCCCGCTGTACTTCGCCAAGGAGCGTGAAGTCATCGTGCGCGGCGAGTCGCTCATCGCGCTCGAGCAGCCGTTCGTGCCGATGATGCCAGGCGAGAAGGCGCAGAGGGTGATGTGTCGCATGCGCTCCCTCGGGTGCTCGCCGTGCACCGGAGCGGTTCGCTCGACGGCGGACACCGTGCCCAAGATCATCGAAGAGCTCATCGTGGCGAAGAACTCGGAGCGCCAACTGCGCATCATCGATCACGACCAGGACGGGTCGATGGAACTCAAGAAGCGCGAAGGGTACTTTTGATGTCCGGCCTGCTTCGGATCTGCACCGCTGGCAGTGTGGACGATGGGAAGAGCACGCTCATCGGGCGCCTGCTGTATGACTCACGATCCGTCTACGAGGATCAGGTGTCGTCGGTGCAGAAGGCATCGAAGAACCGGACGGCGGGACCAATCGATTTTTCGCTGTTTACCGACGGCCTTCGCGCGGAGCGCGAGCAGGGGATCACCATCGACGTCGCGTATCGGTACTTCGCCACGGCACGCCGCAAGTTCATCCTGGCGGACACCCCCGGGCACGAGCAATACACTCGTAACATGGCCACCGGGGCCTCGACGGCGGACGTCGCCATTCTGCTGGTCGACGCGCGCAACGGGGTTCGCCCGCAGTCGCGTCGCCACGCGCGCATCGCGCGCCTGTTGGGTATCACCGACTTCGTCCTGGCTGTCAACAAGATGGATCTGATGGAGTTCGATCGAGGGGTGTTCGATCAGATCTGTGATGAGTTCGCGGAAGCGCTGCACGGGGCACGCTTGCACCCCATTCCGATGAGCGCGCTCCACGGCGACAACGTGATCACGCGCAGCGAACGGACGCCGTGGTTCGAGGGGCGATCGCTCCTCGAGTATCTCGAAACCGTGGATGTCGAGCGCAGCCAGCACGGGAAGCCGTTCCGCTTCCCCGTCCAGCTCGTGCTGCGGCCGGACCACAACTTCCGTGGGTACGCGGGACAAATCGTCTCGGGAACGATCTCCGCGGGCGACGCCGTGACAGTCTGGCCCTCGGGTCGCACCACGCGAGTCGCGCGCATCGTGACCTGGGACGGAGACATCGACCAAGCGCGGTCTCCGATGTCGGTGACGCTGACCCTCGAGGATGAGATCGACATCAGTCGGGGGGATCTGATTGCCACCGGCGACGTCGAGGTCGGCCAGCGGTTCAGGGCTGACGTGGTGTGGATGGACGAGCGGCCCCTGGACCCATCCCGCGTGTACCTCTTGAAGCACTCCACGCGGACCGTTACCGCTGAGGTGGACCACGCGCTCGTCTTGAATCAGATCGGGTCGGTGACGGTGTCCACGGCGCGGCCGATTCTGTTCGACCGCTACAGCGAGAATCGCAGCACGGGCGGCTTCATTCTGATCGACCCCAAGACGAACTTCACCGCCTGTGCGGGGATGATTTCAGAATCATTGGGCCGGCACGCCGCGACTTCGGCGCGCCCGAGCGCCGCCGAGCGGATCGCGAGACTGGCGAGGGCCTCCGGATCGCATGACGAAGCGGTCGAGGCCGTCCGCAAGGCCCTCGAGGCGTTACTCACCTAGGGTCCCTGGGGGCAACGGCCAGGAACCGAACGTCGGCTCCCCGGCAGACGCCCGCCGCGACGCGCTGTCAGAACTTGTACACCGCCGAGACGGAGACGATTCTGGAGCGCGACGAGATACTCACCGCAGCGTCAATCTGCACGTCCTGGAACACGACACCGATACCAGAGGCGAGGTGCCACTGCCCGTTTCCGGCAGGATAGAGCGTTTCGTATTCTACGTTGATCGCCGAAGGCTTGAGTGTCATCTGGTGGGCCGGCTCGTAGCTCGTGCCAAAGCGAAACGAGGTCACCTGCGTGCCGCGGACGAGCGCGTACTCCAGACCCAGGCGGGCTTGATTGATGTCGGGCACCGTCAGTTCCGGCACCGGCGCCGGCACGTCAATTCCGGTGTTGACGTTCTGCAGGTCTTTGCTCAGCTGCGAGTAGAGGACGCGGTCGTACTGGAACGACACCAGTAGGCTGTCGGTCGGACGGACGGCGGCACCGACCGAGTAGACGTCCGGCACCTTGAACGTCACGCGATGCCGAGAGATGCGCGTTCCCGGAGGGGGAAATACCGATGCCACTCCGAAAGTCGCCTCCTGTTGGTACTCGAATTCTGGGTTGCGACGCACCGATCCACCGACGCTGAGCTTGCTGCCCGAAGGGCGATACAGCGCGCTCGCGTTGAACGCCATCGCCTGGTCGCTCCCTTCCTCGGTGATGGTGCCGAGCACATTCGACCGGCTGAAATCGCCCGGGCCGAAGAACTGGCCTGTCCCTGTGAACCGCACTCGGTCGCGCTGGTTTCGATGGGGCAGAGCAGGACGGCGCTAAAGGCGACGATGACGGCTCGGCTCACGGCGGTCTCCTTGTTGAGGGCGGACGCGGCGTTAGGCTAGCTAACGGAGTCGACCCCGTCAAGCGAACCCGCCACATGAGGACCGCCCACCCCGCTGGGCGGAGTCACGTCGATCATCACGGGTGCCAGGTTTCGGCTTCGAGCCCGTTCTCCTCCATCGTCCGTGCACGCTCGCTGCGTTCCGCGCTCCTCACGATGTTGCGGCCGACCCCGCGTGTTGCGGTGTAGGGGCGGTCGACCTGTGCACGCGTGATAGACTCACCGTGCGCACCAGGAGGACGACTGTCGCAGGTTTCGCAACCGTTCGAGCACGGCGGGGGCACGCTCGTTGACGAGACATTCGGCCCCGATGGCCAGCGACACCTCGTCTTCCTCCACGGCTGGGGGCTCACGCGTGACAGCCTCCGCGACATCGCGATCCTCTTTCAACACACCCATCGCATCCATTTGATCGACCTACCGGGGTTCGGCGATGTCAAGACGGCGCCCGCTGACTGGGGAACGCCGCAGTACGCCGACCTGGTCGAACGCTATCTCGCCTCACGCGTCCAGGGGACGGTCGTACTGGTCGGTCATTCATTCGGAGGGCGCGTAGCGTTGCGGCTCGCCGCGCGCCGTCTGCCGAACCTGGTTGGCGTGGTGCTGCTCGGCGTGCCAGGCCTGCCAAACCGCCAGTGGACCCGGGCTCGGCTTCGCCGTACCGGCATCTGGCTATTGCGGCGGCTGCTGGCGTGGGTCAAACCGCTGACGGGCGAGGGGCCGCTCGCCTGGCACACACGACGCTACGGGTCTAGAGATTACCTCGCCGCGGGTCCTCTGCGCTCGATTCTGGTCCGAACCGTGAACGAGGATCTGACGGAGAGTGCGCGAGCGTCAACGTGTCCGTTCCTCCTGATCTACGGGACAGACGACACCGAGACCCCCCCGTGGCTCGGATTCGCGTATCGCGCCCTCATGCCCGACCGCGCGAACCTCGACGTGCTCCCGCACAAGGACCATCATCTGTACCGCGGGACCGGCTCTCACCTCTGCGCCTTCAAGATCCGCCACTGGTTGGCGACCATGGAGCCAGCGGCCCATGCCCGGTGAGGCGCCGCTGCTCGCGGTTCCCGTGGCGGCGGCACAAGTCGTACTCGGATGGCGCCGGCTGCTCGCGTACTTGCGGTACTTCCAGCAGGAGGGGTACGAGGCGGGCCGCTTCATGGGTTGGACGGGTGTGCGGCCGCTCACCGACCCGGGCTTCTGGCTGGCTGCCGGTGCGGCGTGGTTGGCCAATGCCGGAGGGCGTCCGGGCCTCAGCACCGCGCTCTTCGTCATCGGCGCCGTCGTGCTCGCGTTCGCGCAACCGGATCCGCGGACATCGGGGAAGATCACGCTCACGATGACGTGGCGGGCGACGCGTATCGCCACGGTCGCCGCGGTGCTGGCCGTCGTGCTCTGGGCGGTTGGCATCGCCACGGTTGATGGGCCAGACCTCTGGGCCGTGTGCGTCGCGGGTGCGCTCGGTCTCCTCCTCCTGCCGCTGGTGCTGGTGGTGGCGAACGCGCTCCTGTCGCCGTACGAGCGATCGACTCAGGGCGTCTACCGAGCCGAGGCCACGGACCTGCTGGCGCGCGTACAGCCGCTCGTGGTCGGCATCACCGGAAGCTACGGCAAGAGCAGCACGAAGGCGATGTTGGCGCACCTGCTCCAGTTCAAAGCCCCGACGCTGGCCGCTACCGGCAGCATCAACACGATCATGGGCCTCACGCGTCATATCCGCGAGAACCTCGTCCTTGGTCACGAGTTCATGGTGGTCGAGATGGGGGCCTACGGCATTGGCTCGATCCGACGGCTGTGCGACTTCACCCCGCCGCACGCCGCCATCGTCACGGCAGTCGGTGACATGCACCTCGAGCGGTTTGGCTCGCTCGAGAACATCTTCATCGCCAAACGCGAGCTCGCTCAGGCGCTGCCAGACGGCGGCCTGCTCGTCGTCAACGCGGACAGCCCGAATGCGCTGCGGATCGCACGGACGGTGCCGAATCGACGTGCGCTCCTCTATGGCGAGGTCTCGACGGAAGATCTCGATACCCGGCTCGAGCGGGTTCAGTTCACAAAAGGGGGGACGTCGTTCGTCCTGCGGACCCGCACAGCGGAGTACGCCTGCGTGACCCCCATTCATGGTCGCCCCATCGTGCACAACCTGGCCGGCGCGTTCACGCTCGCCGTCGCGCTCGGCGTCGACCCGACCGTGGCCGTGGCTGCCTTTCGGACGATTCGCGCCGTATCGAACCGGCTCGAGGTCGTGGAGGACCGCGGCATTACCTGGATTCGGGATGCGTACAACTCCAATCAGTACGGCTTTCGCGCGGCCCTCGAGGTGGCGGCGGCGCTGCCCGCGGCCAAGCGCGTGCTCGTGACGCCTGGGGTCATCGAGCTCGGAGCCGCGCAGTCGGAGGTGAACGCGGCGCTCTCGCGCGAGGCGGCGGCTGTGTGCGATAACACTCTCGTGGTAGCGGAGACGAATCGGGCCGCTTTCCTGCACGGGCACCAAGCCGTGGGTCGGCCGGACCGCCTGGTCGCGGTCGCCAGTCGGACCGAGGCGTTTCGCTGGATCGCGGAGCACGTGAACCCGGGCGACTTGGTTGTGCTCGAGAACGACTTACCGGATCTCTACGAGCACACGGAAGGGTTCTTCTGGGGCGGCGGGCGCGCTAAGGTCCGCGCGTGATGACCGCCGCGAACGCCTCGTCTGGACGCACGGCGCCTCGAGTAGCGGCGGTTCTGTTTGGTGGCCGATCGCTCGAGCACGACGTGTCGATCGTCAGCGGTCTTCAGATCCTGCACGCACTCGACCCCGCCACGTGTACCCCGATGCCGGTCTACATCGACCAGCAGCTGCGATGGTGGATCGGCGATGATCTGTGGCACACGGAGTCGTTCAAGCGCGGCGGGCCGAATCGGTCGCGCCTGACCGAAGTGCACCTCGGCGCCGGCTTCGGGACATCCATGCTCGTCCCGGTCAGGGCCCCAGGCACCTTCTCGCGGGAGGCCATGCACGTCGACGTCTTCCTGCCCATGCTCCACGGGACCTACGGTGAGGATGGTGCCATTCAGGGCCTGCTGGAAGTGAGCGGATGCGCATACGTCGGCTGCGGAGTCACAGCGTCCGCACTCGGGATGAACAAGCGGCTCACGAAGGTGTTGGCAGCCAACGCGGGTGTACCGATCGTGCCGTGTGTGGCGTGCGAGCGTGCGGTCCTCGAGCACGACTCTGTCTGGACGCGCGACGTTGTGCAACAGGTCGAGCGGGCCTTTGGCTGGCCGGTGATCGTGAAGCCGTGCAATCTAGGTTCCAGCGCCGGTGTGTCGACCGCGTCGACGTCGGGCGACCTCGTCGCGGCCATCCTGAAGGTGTTCGAGTACGACGTCGAGGCGCTGATCGAGCCCTTCATCAAGAACCGGCTCGAGCTGAACGTGGCGGTCGCCGGCCTCGACGAGCCCGTGCCGTCGGTGACCGAGATGCCCGCAACGTCCACCGCGTCGATTCTCAGTTTCAGCGAGAAATACAAGCGACAGGGTGGCAAGAGCGTGGGCACGAGCCAGGGTATGGCGGGCGCGCTCCGCGTACTCGATCCCCACGATCTGCCCGAGGAGCTGAGACGCCGTGCCCAGCAGCACGCCGTGACGGTGTTCCGCGCGTTGGGCTGTGAGGGAATCTCGCGGATCGACTTCCTCATCGACGCCGACGACGACACGTTGTACTTCAACGAGATCAATACACTGCCTGGATCGCTCGCCTTCTATCTCTGGTCGGCGGCGCCGCATCACTGGACGATCACGGAGCTCTTGAATCGCCTAATCGGCCGCGCCGAGCGTCTCCGTGCCATGAAGCGCGGTCTCCAGCGGCAACCTCCCGCGGAGCTCCAACTCTTTGGTTAGTCCTTGGTCAACGACTGACGCTGGATGACCGTCGCGAGCAGCGCGGCAGTCGCAGCGAGTGTCTCCGGTTGGACGGGCTTGGGGAGGTGGACCTGGAAGCCGGCGCCGAGCACCCGTGCGCGCTCCCCGTCGCCCGCAGACGCCGTGACGGCCGCGGCAGGGATGTCTGCATAGGAGGCGGCGGTCTGCCGGCGGATTGTGCGGAGGAGCTCGTAGCCGTCCTGCTCGGGCATGGCGAGGTCGGTCAGCAGCACGTCGAAATGCTCGCGCGACAGCCACTGCACAGCCTCCGAAGCGGATGCCGCGGCTCGAACGATCGCGCCGCCGCCCTCGAGAGTCGAGGTCATGACCTCGCGCGCGTCCCCATCGTCGTCGACGACGAGCACACGGACACCCGTCAGCGCGCGCCCGGCGCGCACGAGTTGGTCGCGCGACTCCAGAGCGACTGCTGCCCATGCCGCGGCGGCGGACTCGCCCTGGCCGGACGGACTCTGGCCGCCCGGCGGGGAGGCCAGCGGCGGGAGGGCGCCGGATCCGGCCGCGGTCGAGGCGACTGGGAGCGACACCGTGAAGGTGGCGCCCGTACCCGCGCCGTCGCTCTGCGCGCTGATGCGGCCTCCTTGTGCCTCGATCAGCCGACGGGCAATGAAGAGACCCAGCCCGAGTCCCCCGACGCTGCGGGCCATCGTGTTGTCGGCCTGCCGGAAGCGCTCGAACACATGTGGCAGGAAGGTGGGCTCGATCCCGCTGCCCGTGTCGATGACGCGGACCTCGACGTGCTCGCCCAGGGCCGTCATGTCAACCGCGATCCGCCCGCCGCGCGGCGTGAACTTCACGGCGTTGGACAGGATATTCAGGAACACTTGCTCGAGGCGTCGGGGATCACCGAGTACGGCGGTCCCGGGATTCGCTGTGACGCGAACCTCGAGTGCTTTTGCCTCGGCGAGCGGCAAAATCGCTTCGGCGGCTCCGCGTACGTTCTCGCCGAGGTCGACGGTCTGGCGATCAATCGGCGCCCGCCCGGCCACGATCCGCGACACGTCGAGCAACTCCTCGATGAGGTGCGCCTGTCGCGTGGCATTCGAGTAGATAGCTTCAATCGCTCGGGCGTGGCGTGATTCGTCGAGCGTCCCGTTCTTCAGCAACGACGCCCAGCCCAACATCGCATTGAGCGGTGTGCGGAGCTCGTGAGGGACCGTGGACAGGAACTCATCCTTTGCGCGGTTGGCCTCCTCGGCCGCGTTCCGTGCCGCCTGAGCGGACTCGTAGAGACGCGCGCGCTCGAGCGCTTGTGCGCAATGTTGCGCCACCGACAGCAGCAGCGCTGAATATCCCGGATCGAAGTGCACGGGTGCCGTGAAGTGGAAGAGCAGCACGCCCATGACTGCGTTCTCGATGAGCAAGGGCAGCGCGGCGGCTGACGTAAAGCCCCCGTCGGCGGCCGGCGCGGCCGACGCCGGATACTGTCGCTGGAGCTCGTCGAACGATGAGACGAGGATCGGCTGGCGACGCCGCACCGCCGCAACGGACAGAAGGCCTTCGTTGGCCGGATATCGTTGCCACGCCTCGCCGACCGAACGGGGGTACCCATCGGCATAGAGCGTTTCGAACGTCGTGTTCCCCTCGCTCGGGATCAACACGGAAGCTGCCGACGCGCCCACGACGATCTTCCCCCGGGTGAACCATGACCCGAGCGACGGCGTCCACGGTCACCGCCTCCGACAACCCGACGCTGAGCTCGTATAGCTTGTTCGTCCGCGCCGCGAGCCCGCGGTATTTGGCCTCGCTCTCACGCAGGCGTTCCTCGGCCTTCTGGCGCTCTCGAAGCTCGAGATCCGCGCGGCCGCGAGACTTCTCCGCTTCCGCCAGTAGGCGCTCGGCCTCCGCTCGGGAGTCGCGGTCCGAGAGCGCCTGCCGCCGCAGCCGACGCATCGAGAGGCTGATGACGGTGCCGGTCAGGATGAAGAACGTGAGCGCGAGGTAGTCGTCCGGTCGCTGAATGAACAACGTGTAGCGGGGCTCGACGAAGAAGTACATCCCCGCAATCGCCGCGCAGAGCGTTGCGAAGAGTCCCGGGCCTGACCCGCCGGTCCACGCGGCCACCGCCACGGCGGCGGAGAACACGGCTAGGGGAAAGCGATCGCCGAGTACCGGCGAGAGCGCGTACTGAACGAGCCCCGCGACCCCACAGGTGACCAGCGCCAGCGTGTACCCCACGAACAGTGGGTGGCCGGGACGCTCCCGTTCGCCATGCGGCTCTTCCTCAGGCGGTCCTTGGGGCCTACCGATGCGAGCCATGCGGCTCTGGCCTCGAGCGGCTGCTCCCCCGCCGCCTCACGCGGGGGCATGTGGCCGCACACCCCTGCCCGCTACTTCAATATCGGCGCTTCTGTTGTCGGACGATATCGAACTTGGCCGTATCGGCGACGGCCATCACGGCCATGACACCGGCCTGCACGGGGTCCGACACGACGAGGTCCGCAACGTCCGGGACGCTCCCCGCCATGTTCAGCGAGATGACGACAAGTCCTTTCTGACGCACATCTTCGACGGCCTTCGAGATGTCGCCGCCCATCAGCGACCCCGCCAGCACGCACAGACGCACGCGTGGGAGGCGGACGAGGGCGCGCACGGCCGCGGCCAGCGCCTCCTCCCCGACGAGTGGAATGGTATCGATTGAGATCCGCTCTCCGCGGATGTTGTGGCGGTCCGCCTCGGTGATGGCCCCGAGCGCTACCTGGCCGACTTGGGCCCCGCCACCCATGATCACGATCCGCTTGCCGTACAGCTTCGCGAAGGAGGGAATCACCTCGACGCTGCGCACGCCGGGGACGTCGCCGAGCTCGTGGATCACGGACTCCAAGGGGCGCTCGGTTGCGAACTCGAGATACACCTGCGCCTCCGGCGGTTGACGATCCAGGATATCGACGTGGGTGATATTCGCCTCGTGGTTGGCGAGCACGCGGCTGAGCCCGAAGAGTATGCCGGGTTGATTGGTGACGGACGTGAGCACGGCGTACACAGGCATGTCCGACTGTACCACGCGCTCGACTCCGACGCGGGTGCGGAGCCGACCGAGGTTCTCCTCCCTTCCTTCCGGCGTGCCCACGGCGGCGTCTGGTGTACATTGGCTGAATCGACACCGTTCACGCGATTCTTGGGAGGCGACTTGCGCACGCTGTGGAGTTTCGACGCCACCGACCTGGTGGGCGAGGCGGGCCGGGGCGGAGCCCCGAGTAGCCAGTGACCCTCATCGAGTTCGTGCGCGGTTGCACGTTCGACGACTTCCTCCTGACGCCCCAGTGCGGGATCCTGCCGCGCCGCGACCCGCAGGTGGTCGACCTGTCGGCGCGCTTCTCGCGCCATCTCACGCTGCGCCGGCCGATCGTGTCGGCCAACATGGACACGGTCACGCGCGCGGCGATGGCCATTGTCTTGGCGGAGGAGGGCGGACTCGGCATCGTCGATCGCGGCTTCCGGTCTGGCGACATCGGGCCCCAGGTGGCCGAGATTGCCATCGTGAAGCGGACGCAGCACGGCGTCATTGCCGATCCTCACGCCATCGAGGACACCGCGCATGTCGAAGACGCGCGCCGCGCCATGGAGCGCACCAAGGTGGGGACGCTGGCCGTCGTCGACGGACGGCGACGCCTCCGCGGCCTGCTCACCGAGCGTGACATCCGTTTCGTTCCCGGTGACGCGGCAGTGGCCGAGCGAATGACTCCGCGGGAACGGCTCGTGCTGCACGAAGGCCCCATCACGTTGGCCGATGCGGAGCGCGTGATGGTCGAACGAAAGGTCAAGAAGCTCCCGCTCATCGAGCCCGATGGCACCCTGATGGGGCTCGTCACGGCCAAGGATCTCATGAAGCAAGCCCAGCATCCGTTCGCCACGCGCCACCGGCTCGGCCGCCTCGTGGTGGGTGCTGCCGTGGGTGCAACGGGCGATTACTTGGAGCGTGCCATCGAGGTGCAGCGGGCGGGCGCCGATGTGATCGTCATCGACATCGCGCACGGGCACTCGCAGGTGATGGAGCGCGCGTTGGCCGAGGTCCGGAAGCGTTGCGCCGATGTCGACATCGTTGCCGGAAACGTCGCCACGGGTGAAGGCGCGCGGTTCTTGCTCGAGAGGGGAGCCGATGCGATCAAGGTTGGTATCGGCCCGGGCGGCGGCTGCTCCACGCGACTGACAACGAACTTCGGCATTCCACAGGTGGAAGCGCTCGTGCGCTGTCGACAGGTGGTGGACGGCGCGGTCCCGATCATCGCCGACGGAGGGATTCGCCGGGATGGGGCCCTGACGCAGGCGCTGTTGTTCGGCGGAGATACGGTCATGCTCGGGACCGCGTTCGCAAGCACCGATGAGGCTCCCGGCGAGATCGTGCACAAAGCGGTGGTCGTGCCCGAGTCGCAGAAGATTGTCCAGGTGCCGTTCAAGGCATTCCGAGGCATGGCGTCGATTGGCGCGGTGCGAGATCGACTCGACATCGAGGACTCCGATCCGAATGAGGTGGAAGCCATCGGGGCCGAAGGGATCGAGGTCAGCGTACCGGCCCGCGGGTCAGCCCGAGTCGTCATTCACGACATGCTGAAGCACTTATGCTCCGCCATCAGTTATGGCGGCGCCACGAGTCTGGCAGCGCTGCAGCTCGCCTTTCGAGCAGACCCTATGCGCTATCTCGTCAAGCTGAGCGTTGCGTCTCGCGTGGAGTCGTTCCAGCGCTGACGTGTGCGTCGCTCGAGGACGATGGAATCCTGAACGCCTCCGCGAGCAGCTCGTACGATCGGCACCGCGTGTCGTGTCCGTGCGTGATCGTGACCACCATGACCTCGTCGGCGCCGTACTCGTGAGCGATCGCCTCGAGCTGCTCACGCACGCGGGTCGGCGTGCCAACTGTCCATCGGCGGTGATGCCCGAGTGCCGAGGCGGCGTCAGGGTTCGCGTCGAGGAATGCCACTGCCGTCTCCACGGAGGGTACCGGCTCTGGCTGACCCTGGAGGAATCGGACGAACCCCATGCGAGCGCTGGAGGCGATGCGGTTGGCGTCGGCGTCGGTCTCGGCGCACAACGCCCACGAGGAGACGATGACGTACGGCTCGGATAGTGCGCGCGAGGGTTGGAACGTCTCGCGATAACGTCGTGCGATGGCCGCGCCGTTCGGGTTGATGAAGTCCGCGAACGCGTAAGGGAGGCCCAGCTCCGCGGCCCAGACAGCGCTTTGAGGCGACGATCCGAGGAGCCAAGGGGCCGGACGTCCTGGACTGCCGGGGAGATTGGCGAGCCGCGCAAAGCGGTGGCCGGCGGGCAGCGTGTCGTGCAGATATGCCAGGAGCTCGACGAGCTGCTGCGGGAAGTCGTCGGGGGCCGCTTGGCGGCGATCGCGCTGCAGGGCGTAGGCCGTGAGCGGGTCGGTTCCAGCGGCCCGCCCGAGCGCGAGGTCGATGCGGTGCGGGAAGAGGCCGCTGAACATCGTGAACGTCTCAGCAACCTTGAGCGGACTGTAGTGCGGCAGCATCACACCACCGGAGCCGACGCGGATGCGCCGCGTGAGTGCGGCAATTGGACCGATGAGCACCTCGGGACTGGCGCACGCCAACATCGTCGTCCCATGGTGTTCGGCGACCCAGTAGCGGGTGTAGCCGAGTCGATCGGCCAGCTGCGCCAGGTCCAGCGAGCGCCGCAAGGCGTCGGCGCTCGTCGAGCCCGCTGACACGGGCGACTGATCGAGCAGACTGAGGCGCAGCGGCATGGACGACATGACTGCTCCTCAGCTTACTCTGGCGCCGCCCACACGCGATCGTGCGACCTCCGGTATGCTGGTCTCGTGCCCTCCTTGACTGCGCGGTGGCTCGCCCTGGTATTGGGGCTGCTGGTGGCGCTGTACCTCTGCTGGCTCATGCTCCAGCCGTTCGTCGACGTGCTGCTGTGGGCAGTCGTGTTGGTGGCCGTGTTCATGCCGGTCTATCGGCGTTTGTTGGCCCGCTTCAACAGTCCGCCGCTCGCCGCGACCCTGTCGACGCTACTGGTTGTCGTCACGATCCTCGCACCCGCCACGCTCGTGACAATCGCCGTCATCGGCGAGATCTCTGACATGGCGCGCACCGTCAACACCGGTACCTCGCAGTGGGGTAGCGTCCAGTTGTTGCTCGATCGCGTGCAACCATGGCTACCCTGGATCGACCTGTATCAACTGGAATCGCGTGACTTTCTCCTCGAGCGCTTACAGGCCATCAGCGGCGCGTTGGCGAATCGCACGCTCGGCATGGTGGGCGGCGTCGTGTCCACCGTGGTGCAGACCTTTCTCGTGGTCTTCACGATGTTCTACGTGTTTCGGGACGGCGACGCCATTCGTCGGGCGTTCTACGACGTCTTGCCGCTGGACCGCATGCAGGCCCGGGCCGTGGTGGCGCGGACGCAAGAGGTGATCGGCGCCAGCGTGTACGGCGTCCTCGTCGTCGCGGCGATCCAGGGGTTTCTCGGGGGCTTCATCTTCTGGGCGATCGGGCTGCCGTCTCCGCTGCTGTGGGGCGTGGTCATGTTCTTTCTGTGCATGATCCCCATGGCCGGCGCGTTTCTCGTGTGGGCGCCGGCGGCGGCGTTGTTGGCCGTCTCAGGTGCGTGGCTCCGTGCTCTGATTCTCACAGCCTGGGGGCTCTTCGTCGTCGGCGCCGTCGACAACTTCCTGAAGCCCAGGCTCGTTGGCAAGCGCGCGCGGTTACACGAGCTCCTGATCTTCTTTTCTGTCATGGGCGGACTGAACGTTTTCGGCGTGCTGGGAATCGTCTTGGGGCCTGTGACGGTGGCGCTCACGCTCGCGGTGTTCGAGGTCGTTCGGCAGACCAACCAGTCCCAGGAGTCCGGACCCAGCGAGGCGGCTCCCGTGCCGCTCCCCGGCATCCACGCGGATGCTCCGGCCTCCGAGCTGCCTCCGCGACCCGCAGCGGAGAGTCCCACGGTAGTGGGAGATCGACGGTAGGAGGAGCCACCTGCCCGCCGGTCTGGGGCGGATCCTGCTAGGGTCTCGAGTCGACCGATCGTTCTACCGCGAGGTAGTCCTCGAGCACCGCGCGTACGCGTTGTACGGCGGGCTGCCTTCGGGTCACCTCGAACCAGTTGCGGCCCTCGGTTCCCGAGAAGGCGATGTCGACCTGCCGACGGGCCCGTTCGAGGCGGAGCGGAAGCGTTGGGTCGATCGGGCGGTCCGGTGTGTCCGCCTGCTGAAGCTGGTTGACGAGCGCACCGGCGGCCTTCAAATCGAGCACCGACAGCGGCGAGCCGCAGTGCCCGCACGCGGAACACTTCGCCAAGTCGACTGGCGCGCCGCAGTTCGAGCAGTTCACGAATGGCACGTTCCGCCGGATCTCCGCGAGTTGCTCGGGTGACACCGGATGCACGAAGTTCTTCTCCCGCAGGAAATCGAAGAATGTGATCAGACGACCGTGTCCGTGCGGACAGCGTCGGTACTGGAAGCCGACGTTGCGCTGGCGGTCGTGTGTGACCAGGAGTTGCGACGAGCAGCGGGGGCATTTCGTGACTGCCGCCACCGGTCGGCGCTCCTTCGTCGCCTGCTCGCCGATGAGATGAAAGAGTCGGAGCGTCGCGCCCGGTGTGAGCTGGAGGCTCTCCCGTTGGTCGAACCAGAGCAGGTGGCACGCCAGGCACAGGTCGATTTCAACCGACCGACCAAGGTGACCCCCCGAAGGCCTGTGTGGTCAGCGGCGCCTGGCAACTGGGACAGATCACGGCGACACGAGTATAGTACGGCTCCGAAACGGAGGAGCAGGATGGACGAACGGCTGGACGCACACAGATCGCAGGAATCAGCGCTCTCAACGCTGACGGCGGCGTCGGAGGGCTCAGGGAGGATGACGCGGCGATCGTTGCTGCTGGCCGTGCCGTCCGCGGTCCTGGCCGCCTCGCGTGCCAGCGCTCAGGGCGCCAAGCCCATGCTGAAGGCGCGCGAGATGAACCATCTGACGCTCAGCGTGTCAGACCCCAAGCGGTCGCTGGAGTTCTATCAAGGGCTCCTCGGGATGCCGATTCAGGCCCGCCAGGCAGCGACCGTGTGCCTGCGCATCGGCTCGGGGCCCCAGTTTCTGGCCCTCGGCGTAGCCGGATCGGCATCACCCAGCATCAACCACCTTTGCGTGACGGTCGATGATTTCAGTGTCGACCGCGTGCTGTCAGTGCTCGCGGCGCACGGCATCACGAAGGCAGAGGCTGGCGGAGGTGGATTGAGCGGCGGACCAATGAAGGTCCGCGTCCGCATGCGCGGACCGGAATTCGGTGGCGCGAAGGACGGGACGCCTGAGCTCTACTTTGCAGATCCCGACGGTATCGTCATGCAGTTGCAGGATCATCGGTACTGCGGCGGCCGCGGCGCGTTTGGGGAGATCTGTGACAACGTCGAGCCGTCGAAAGCGAAGGGGCTGATCGCCGTGAGGGAGCTGAATCACTTCACGATGTTCGTGTCCGATGCCAAGCGGTCGAACGCGTTCTATCAAGGGTTGTTCGGATTCCCGATCCGGTCGTATCAAGGTCCGACGGCGCCCACGCTTGCGATTGGGCGGGTCGGTTTCCTGATGTACGCAGGCGGCGGAGGCGGAGGCCGTGCGGGCGGACCGCCCGCGCCGCCACGACCGGCGAGCATCAATCACGTGTGCCTGGGTGTCGAGAACTTCAACGTCGACCGGCTCACAAAAGCGTTCGAGAGCTTCGGCATCAAACCGCGCGGCACAAACGCCCCTGGACCGCTCCAGTGGTATGTCAGCATGCGGCGGGAGGATCGCGGCGGCGCCAAGGAGGGCACTCCAGAGCTGTACTGCACCGACCCCGATGGCATCCCGATTCAGCTGCAGGACGTCACGTACTGCGGTGGCGGCGGTGTGCTTGGGAGTGTATGTCGTTAAGGGAGGGAGTCACCCTGCTGAACCCTTGAACCCCGATAACTCTCGACTCTGCGAACCTTCGAATGCGCATCGTCTTCGTGTTCCTGTTCGTCTTGGTGACCGCACGCGTGGCGACGGCGGCTCAGATCTCCGGGACGATCACCGATCCATCGGGCGCGGTCGTGCCGAGTGCGCGAGTCGTCGTGCGTGAGATCGCGACTGGGGTCGAACGTCAGGCCGACACCGACAGCCAGGGCCGATATCAGGCGGAAGCCCCCTCGGTCGGCTCGTACTTGGTCATCGTGACACGCGAGGGGTTCTCTGCGTTCACGCGGACGGTCGACATCACCTCGCCTTCGGATCGAATCGATGTGCCTGTGGCCCTTGAGCTCGGCCCGAGCTCCATCCAGCTGACCATCACCCCCGCGCGGTCGGAGCGCGATCAGCGACAGATCCCACTGCACATCGAGACGCTGCCGAAGGAGGCCATCCTTGGCGCCAATGCGCTCTCGACCGGAGACGCGATCGCCGCGGCCGTCAGCGTGACGCCTGTCGGGAACGGACCGTTTGGTGTGCGCCCGCGGCTTCGGGGTCTGGACTCCACGCGACTGCTGGTGCTGGTCGACGGGGAACGGCTCAACACGGCCCGGACGGCCACCGACCGCGCAGGCATTGAGGTGGGGTTGGTGGCGACCGATGAGATCGAACGCGTCGAGGTGATCGCTGGTGCGGGATCACTGATGTACGGCACAGACGCGCTCGCCGGCACGGTCCACATCATCACCAACGAGCCAACGTTCACCGAGACCCGACGCTGGGTCTACGGATTCAACGGCTTCTTCAGTTCGAACGAGAAAGGATGGCGCGGGTCGCTCAGCCTGGGCGCCAGCGCGCCGCGCTATGCGGTTCGCATTCAGGGAGGAGCCGAGGGATACGACGAGTACACGGCCGGGTCGCTGACCAACGAGGACACGCGACCGTTCTTCGCCTCGGGTCAATTGGCTCGGGCCGACACGATCGACAACAACTTCCCAGGCTTCAACCTTCGAGCGTTTCCTGATCCCTTCAACGCGCCCTTCGTCCGCACCGACAACTTCGTGCCGAACTCGGCATCGAAGGGGAATTTCGTCAGCGCGTCCGGGCTGATCAAGCTGAGCGACACACGATCGGTGCGCGTCCGCTACCAGCGCCGGCGGGTGAGTGACACGGGGTTCCCGGATTTCGTCGAACCCTACTTCTTCAACGTCGTGCGGTTGCCGCAAAGCGACTTCGACCGGGTATCAGCCCGTTACGAGGCTCGCGCCATCACACGGTGGCTTGCGAATCTGTCAGTAACGGCGTATTACCAGCGGCAGAAACGAACGCTCGAGAACCGCTTTCCCGTGCAGTTCCCGGCGCCTGCCGCGACGTTTTTTCCGATTAGCGTGATGCGGCTGCACGTCCGCTCGTTGACCGGGCAGCGGGTCTGGACGCCAGGCGTGGACGCACAAGCCGCGATCGTTCCTGCGCCCAATCATCTGCTGACGACCGGCCTGACGATCTACCGGGACAGCAGCCAGGATGATCGCCTCACGGAGACGACATCGACGATGGTGGGTCAGGTGGTCGCAGGGCCGCGTGGGCCCAGCGCGGTGGTGTTCCCGCAGCCGGTCGTCCTTGGCCCGTCCACCGTGAGTCGCCCGGTCCGCGTGCCGAACGCCACCTTTCGAGACATCGGGTTCTTCGCGCAAGACGAATGGAAGGTTCAGTCGCGGCTGTCCGTGATTGCCGGACTGCGCGGCGATCTGTATGCCGTCACGACGGCGTCCACCCCAGGCTACGACGTGTCGTCGCTCATTGCCGGAGCCCGCCCGGCGATCGACCCATCGACGTTGCCCGATCCCAGCGGCGCGACCTATGCGCGCAAGGCGCTGACCGGTGACATCGGCGTCATCGGCAACCCGGATGGACGGGTCAGCCCGTACGTACGGTTCGGCCGTAGCTTTCGTCATCCGAACCTCGAAGAACTGCTCTTCGCCGGGCCGGCCACGGCCGGTAACATCATCCCCAACGTGACGGTGAAACCAGAGAAAGGCAACAACTTCGACGCGGGCGCCAAGATCAGCGCTGGCTCGTGGACAGGCGGTGCCTTCTTCTTCTTGAATCAGTACCGCGACTTCATCGCATCCGAGCTGGTCATTGCCCGCACGGCCGCGGGTCCGCTGACGCGGGCCACCAACTTCGCCAACGTGCGGATCCACGGTCTTGAGCTCCAGGCGCAGAAGCCGTTCGTCACGGAGCCCGGTGTGCTCACGTTGAACCTGGCGGGGGCGTTCATGCGCGGCGCCGTGACGGATGGCCAGAATCCCCTCGATGGCAGCTCGCTCTCGGGGACTCCGGCCGACAACATCACGCCGTCGAAGGTCACCGCGAACGTTCGCTACACGGAGTCGGGCGCACGCTGGTGGTCGGAGTACGGCGTACGGGCGCAGGGAAGCGTCGACCGCGTCGCCCTTACCGTGCTCGAGTCGCCGTTCCTGATCGCTCAGGACCTGTTGTCACTCGATGCCTTCGTGGTCCACCGACTTGGCGCTGGCGTTCGCCTCGGGTCCGGCCTCCATCGCGCGACGCTGACGGTGGCGGTCGAGAATCTGGCGAATCGGTACTACCGCGAGCAGTTTCAGTTCGCTCCGGCACGCGGCCGCAGCTTCACGGTTGGGGTACGGATCGGGTCGTGATCGGTAGGGGCTCCGCCCCGAACCTGAACCGTCGTCCCGCGCCGTATGAGGGCCTGCGAGAAGTCAGACCGGCGAACCCGGTGCCCAGCGAGCCGGCCGGGCTCTGGCTCTCGATTGCCGAAGGCATCGAGCAGGATGGGGAGTAGCTCGTGCATCTTCGCGATCCGATCGCCGGATGGATCGAGGCCGTCGGAGAAGCCCAACACCCGCAGCCGATCGAGGATGTCTCTCTGAGCAGCGATCACATGGACCGGGACGTCCCACGGTTGCCCCTCGCCGCTCACGAGTGCCGGTGGCTGATGGTCGCCGAGCACGATGAGGACGAGATCCCGATCGGCGTGCTGTCGAAGATAGCCCGCGACCACCTCGTGAGCGTAGGCCATCGCATCGCCGTAGCTCGGGCTGAGGTTTGTCCAATCCGGTTGGCGATCGAAGACTTCCTCGATGATCTTGTCGTCGAAGGGTTGGGCGCTCAGCATCCGGACCCAGTCCGGCTGGTAGGGCGGTGTCGGCGTGAAGGGCGTGTGCGTGCTCACGGTGGGGAAGAAGACGAACAGCGGACGCTTCGGTTGGCGGCCCAGTTCCAGCTCGTCGAGTTTGGCGAGCGCGAACTGGTCCGGGATGTCCCACCACCCGAACTGCGGACCGCGATAGTCCAACCGCCCGCCGCCGTAGATTTCCTGGAAGCCGTAGAACGCACCCTCAGGCCATGCCTGCCACAAGCCCGGCATCAACGCGATCGTCCGGAAACCACGTCGACCGAACGCGGTGACGAGTGTGTCGCGCCGTTGGGTCATGAGCAGGGCATTCGCGTTCGGATCGCGAATGTCCACACCCGAGAGCAGACTGATGTGTGCAAACCACGACGAGCCGCCGTAGGTCGGCGCTTCGACGAAGCCAGACACCACCCCGCGCCCGGTCTGGCCGATGCTTGCCGACAACTGCGCGCGTAGCGGCGCGAGTCGCTCTATGAAGTCCGGTCGCTGCCATGTGACCGCGCCGTACGACTCCATGAACATCAGGATCACGTCTGCGCCGGCCACCAGCGCGAGATCGGAGTTCATCGGCGGCGTCGGGGGCAACTCACGTGACGCGGCGCCGAGCGCGTCGCGCACGAGCCTCACCTGACGTACATACATCTGAGTCACGGGCGCCGCGAACGCGAAGACGGGCACCGCGTACCCAAGTGTTCGCTCGAGCGCGAATAGCAGCACCAATCCGATCCCGGTGACCGCGATCCGGCGCCGCTCGCCCGTTGTGTCCGAAGCGGCGGCCGCCACTCGGCCGAGCGACCAGCGGAGCAGGCGATGGAGGGACCAGACGAGGACGAGCAACCCGAGCGCGATGAGAGCCACGAGCCACCATGGCACCGCCCTCGCGAACATCTCGATCACATCGCGACCGAATCGGAGGTCCCAGAAGAGATTGATCTCGCGTCCAAGAAGCGCCGGCGTAGTCACGTCCGCGTACCGGCCGAAGACGAGCACCGCCCAGACCACGGAGAGGATGCCGAGCGCCCGCGGAGGCACCTGGCGGCCGCGCCGCGTGGCCAACAACAGCAAGAGCAGGCCGATACCCAGCTCGAGCGACAGGTCGCCGGCCCACCAGACGGCGGGCGTTGGCCGGAGGTTCCGAAACGACAACGAGACGTTGAGGATGAGCAGAGCGCCGGCGAGGCTCACCCATTGGCGTTGGATCGACGAGCGCAGCGCACCCACGAGGAATCCGGCCTCAGGAGTGGGCGGGAACACCGGTGAACCGCGGCTGTCGCCACAGCCACCACGTGTCGACCGCGAACGAGTACACGAGTGCGAGTAGCGCGACGGCTGCGATGCGTGTGCTCGCCGGCGGTCGGATTGTCGGCACCATAACCGCGACCAGACACACAACCTGGACGACGCACACCGTCTGGCGCCGCCGGCTCTCGGGCAGCGGTTGGCGCATGCGGTGCACCAACCATCCGGAGAGGACGAATGCGTAGCGGAGTGCGCCCGAGAGAACCACCCACGCCGGAGCCTTGTCGTGGCGCCAGGCCAGGATCGACAAGAGCAGGATCAAGAGCGCGTCGACCTCCATGTCGAATCGCGCTCCGAATGCGCTCGACATGCCGGTCTTGCGCGCGAACCAACCGTCGACGCCATCCAAGAGGGTAATCAGCGCGCTCAGCCCTGCTGCCGTCCAGGCGATCAGCGGGCTCTCGGGCGCCCCGATGAACCCCGCGACGAGCGCAACGAGCGCGGCCCTGAGCGTCGTGATCTGATTGGCCGGACCGAAGTGCCTGAACGGGTGGTGCGCTGGGAGCGCGCGGACGGCGAGGACCATCACGAGGACGAACAGCGCGGTCGCCCGCGCGATGTCGAGCGGGCTCAGGCGCAGCGCGCCCTGCAAGCCCAGTGCGACGAAGATGACGACGGCGAGGCCATTGCCTGCGGCTGACACGACACCGGTGTTCCTGACGTCGACGTGTTGCGGCCCTGCCACCATGCCCGCTCGGGATTGTATCGCGGCCCGCAAAAGCCGCAGAATGAAGGGCTGGTCGGTGCGTCGTTCGTAGGAGTGAGATGAAGGCACGCGCGTTTTGGACGTCGGCTCCCGGACGGGGAGAGATTCGCGAGGAGACCCTGGCCGCCCGTGGCGAAGACGAGGTGGTGGTGAGGGCGCTGTTCTCGGGAGTCAGCCGAGGGACCGAGTCGTTGGTGTTTCACGGCCGGGTGCCCCGAGCCGAGTACGAACGGATGCGCGCCCCGTTTCAAGCTGGCTCGTTTCCCGCGCCGGTGAAGTACGGCTACTCGAGCGTCGGGGTTGTCGAGGACGGGCCGCGGACGCTGCTCAACCGTCGCGTGTTCGCGCTGTATCCTCATCAGACCCACTATTGTGTGCCCGCGTCCGCGGTGCACCGTGTGCCGGACGAGGTGCCGTCGGAGCGAGCCGTGTTGGCTGCCAACCTCGAAACGGCGATCAACGGTGTCTGGGACGCGCAGCCTTCGGTTGGCGATCACGTCGTGGTGATTGGCGGCGGGGTGGTGGGGTGTCTCGTCGCCTGGCTTGTCGGTCGCATACCTGGCACGGACGTCACACTCATCGACGTGCGGCAGGAGCGAGGCCATGTCGCCGAGCGTCTCGGCGTGGCGTTTGCGATTCCGGACTTCGCACCCACCGACGCAGATGTCGTGGTGCATGCGAGCGGCTCTCCTATCGGCCTGCAACTCGCGTTGCGCCTGGCTGCGTTCGAAGCGACCGTGCTTGAGTTGAGCTGGTACGGCGATTGGTCCGTGGCGCTGCCGCTCGGCGAGGCCTTCCATGCTCGGCGATTGACTCTGCGGTCGTCACAAGTAGGGCATGTCGCGCCACCACAACGCCCTCGCTGGAGCCATCGTCGGCGAATGGCGCTGGCGTTGAACCTGCTGAAGGCCCCTGCGCTCGACGTCTTGATCAGTGGTGAGAGCCCGTTCGACGAATTGCCTGCTCTGATGCCAACGCTTGCCGCGGGCGACGGTGACGTGTTGTGCCATCGGATCCGCTACTCTTAGCGATATGTATACCGTGACCGTTCGTGACCACATCATGGTCGCGCATAGCTTCAGGGGCGACGTGTTCGGGCCCGCGCAGCGCCTCCACGGCGCAACCTTCATCGTCGATGTCGAGTTTCGACGCTCCGATCTCGATCCCAACAACATCGTCGTCGACATCGGCCTCGCCACGAACGTCTTGCACCAGGAGCTGGCACCGCTGAATTTCCGGAATCTGGACGAACTGCCTGAATTCTCAGGACGTAACACCACGACCGAGTTCTTGGCGCACGCGGTCTTCACGCGCATGGTTGCGGCGATTCGTCGAGGTGCTCTTGGCCCGGGCGCGCTCGGCATCGCGAGCATCCGCGTGACGCTGCACGAGTCGCACGTGGCCGCCGCGTCGTTCGAGGGACGGCTGATCGAGCACTAGCAGTGAACCCTAGAACCCTGCTGAACCCTTGACCCTCGAGTCCTCGAACCCGCAAACTCTCACCTTTGTCATTCCTGGGGATCTCGACACGCGGACGGGTGGATACGAGTACGACCGACGCATCCGAGATGGGCTGAGTCGCCTCGGATGGAGGGTTGGCGTGCGCTCGCTCGAGGGGACGTTCCCCCGGCCGTCCGAAGCAGCGCTCGCGCGCACGGACGCCACGCTGGCCGCGATTCCCGATGACACGCGTGTCCTGATCGACGGGTTGGCCCTTGGGGCGATGCCGGTCGAGGTGGCGAGGCACGTCTCACGATTGAGGTTGCTGGGCTTGGTGCACCATCCGCTCGCGCTCGAAACCGGGATCGACCGCGAAACAGCCGCTCGCCTCCACGCCAGTGAGCGGCGTGCGCTCGCGGCCGTCCGGCACGTGATTGTCACCTCCGCTCGGACCGTGAGCGCACTAGCCGATCTCGATGTTCCCGCCGACCGCATCACCGTGGTCGAGCCGGGTACGGACCCGGCGCCGGTGGCGAGGGGTTCCCAGTCGAATGAAGTTCGGCTCGTGTGCGTGGCCTCGCTCTCACCGCGCAAAGGGCATGCGATCCTGTTTCGCGCGTTGGGGATGCTGCGGTCGTTTCGATGGCATCTGGATTGTGTTGGCAGCGCCGACCGAGATCCGCAGACGGATGTCGCCCTTCGACAAGTCTTGCGTGAGGAGGGGATCGAGGACCGGGTCCGCCTCGTGGGAGAGGCCGACGCCCCGGAGGTCTCGGCCTACTACGATCGGAGCGACGTGTTCGTTTTGCCGACGCTCTACGAGGGGTACGGGATGGTGGTGGCGGAAGCCCTCGCACGCGGCTTACCCGTCATCAGCACGCCGACCGGGGCAATCGCCGACCTCGTCACCGATGACGTGGGTGTTCTCGTGGCTCCGGGCGACATCGACGGATGGCGCGAGGCGCTCCGTCGAGTCTTCGACGCGGATGTGCGCGCGCGTCTGGCGACCGGGGCGCGCGCGAAACGTGCGCGGCTTCGCCGTTGGGAAGCGGCGGCGGCGGAGATGGCCGAGGCGCTCGTTCGTCATGGGTGATTTCAGCGCCGAGTGGTTGACACTTCGGGAACCCGCGGATCGCCAAGCGCGATCGGTGGAGCTGCTCGGGGCGCTCGTAGAGAAGCTCGGGCCCGGGCGTGTACGCGACGAGCGAACGCTGAGCATTCTCGACCTGGGTACCGGCACGGGCGCCAACGTACGGTACGTCGCTCCCCACCTATCGAGTCGTGCGCAGTGTTGGTGCCTCGTCGATCGCGATGCTGATTTGTTGCACCAGCTGCCACAGCATATCGCGGCCTGGGCCCTTGATCGCGGCGCGATCGTCAGCGGCGGTTCCTCATCTTTCGTCGCGCGCGGTCCGACGCTCGATTGCCTGTTCGAGACCCGGACCGCGGACTTGTCCAGGCTGGCCGACGACGCGCTGTTCGGGCCGCTCTTTGAAGGCCGCCAGCTCGTGACGGCGTCCGCGCTCCTGGACCTCGTGTCAGAGCGATGGCTGGAGCTGCTGGTCGACCGTTGCGCCGCCGGTGGGACACCTGTGCTGTTCGCACTCACGTACGACGGCCGGATGGCCTGTAGACCCGAAGACCCAGACGATGCGTGGATCCGCTCGTTGGTGAATCGTCATCAGCAGACGAACAAGGGCTTCGGTCGAGCGCTTGGCCCTGATGCGGCAATGGCTGCGATTCGCCTGTTCGGCGCGGCCGGCTATGAAGTTGCCTCGGCCCCCAGTGACTGGGTGCTGGGCGGAGCCGCGGCCTCGCTGCAGCGCCCGCTGCTCGAGGGATGGGCGACGGCCGCAGCGGAGATCGCCCGAGGCGAGGGGCCGCGGGTGCGCGATTGGCTGACCCGTCGGCTCGCGCAGCTCGACGCAGGCGTGTCTGAGTTGATCGTGGGCCACCAGGATTGCACGGGATGGCCCCGGTAGCCGTCAGATCACGCGCGCCAGGATGGAGCCGTCTGGCAGCGACGAACTCGGGTCATTCGCCGTGGCCCGCAGGTCGCAATCGAACAGGATGTCTCCGCCCATCCGGAACACGCGGTAGCGCGGCCGATGGCAATCGCCCAGTGCCGCGGGCGGCTGCTGAAGGCGGATGGCGGGCCGGCCGTCGCCAATGATGATCGGAGCGATAGCCATCTGTAAGCGGTCGAGAAGATTCGCCTCGAGGAACATCGAGACGGTGACGCCACCGCCTTCGACGAAGATGCGATGGCATTCGCGCGCGCGGAGGAGCGCGAGGATGGCGGCGGCATCGACCGTGCCATCGTGATCGTCGAGGGCGAGAATCGTCGCCCGGCCGAACGTCCGCTCGTCCGGCTGAACGAGCGAGCGGCCGTACACCACGATCGTCTCCACTGCATCGTCGCTGAAGACGCGGTAGTGCTCAGAGAGGCGGCGTGTCGGATCGATGATCACCCGTGTCGGGTTCGAGCCGACGACGTGGCGCGTCGTGAGTTGAGGGTCATCGGCGGCGACGGTGCCCGCGCCAACGATGATGGCGTCGCACAGCGCTCGCATCCGGTGCATGTGCTTCAGGTTCTCTGGGCCCGTGACGAACTGGGAATCGCCCGTATGCGTGGCGATGAAGCCGTCGAGGCTCTGCCCGAGGTGGCCGACCGTTACCGGGTGAGCCTTGGTCGCGCTGCAGACCGGGAGATACAGGTCGAACAGCGGTCGACCTGGATGATGATCGGGCAGGCGAGCGGCCCACCCGTCGTGTGGTCGCCACGTGATGACCGCGTCGCGATCCGAGTCGCTGACCGAGCGTAGCCCTGCCTCGCCGACCGCGAACGACTGCGAATGTCCCGACAGCGCACACGCCTCGGCCACCTCCGCCGCCGCGAGGGCGACGCTCCAGGCCCAGTCCTCGGTCGACCCATGGCCTAGCGCCGGATCGTGCGCCATGCCCGGTGACGTTCCCATCACTCCAGTGTACGCTGAACGTCCACATGTGCCACATTGTCCCGTTTGGAGGCTTGCGCCCGCTGTCAGGCCGTACGCATCCACTTGTCGGGTACCTGCTCGAACTTGCCGGAAAGCCGCGGGCACGTGTGGCGTTTGTTCCGACGGCGACCGGCGACTCGACGGAAACGCTGGTGAACATGTATGCCCGGTTCCCGGCGGAGCGCTCCGAGCGGACGCACCTCGCGCTCTTCAATCGCACCGTCGAGGACATCGAGGCCTATCTACTGGCGCAAGACATCATTTGGATTGGGGGTGGCAACACGGCGAACCTGCTCGCGGTGTGGCGCGTTCACGGTGTGGACCGTGCGCTTCGAGCGGCGTGGGAACGCGGCGTAATCCTGACCGGTGGCAGCGCGGGATCGCTGTGCTGGTTTGAATGCGGCACGACGGACTCGTTCAACTTGGCGCGTCTGGCGCCGCTGCGTGACGGGCTCGGGTTCCTCCGCGGCAGCCATTGCCCGCATTACGACGGCGAGCCACAACGGCGTCCGCTCTACCACGCCCTCATCGCCGAGGGATTTCCTGCCGGCTACGCGATCGACGATGACGCCGCGATCCACTTCGTGGGGCAGGACCTGGTCGAGGTCGTGACGGCCCGAGCCGGGGCGAGTGCGTACCGCGTCGAACGTGGCCCGAGCGGCGGAGTCGTCGAGACCAAGCTGGACGCCCGCTTCCTGCCCGAGGGCTGACGGCGCGGGCTCCGCGTGAGGTCACGGTCCGTCGCGCGGGCCGTTGGCGTGTGCGGGTATCGCTGACGCAGCGAACGTTGGGGGCCGACGTGCGTTGACGCGCTGCTCGAAGGCGTAGGCGAGCGACAGCAGCGTCGCCTCTGACCAGGCCGGGCCGATGATGGACAGCCCAACCGGCAGGCCGTCGATGAACCCCATCGGCACCGTCACGTGAGGGTAGCCTGCCACGGCCGGCAGCTCGGCGGCGCTCCCGCCAACCTGATCGCCACGCTCGAGATCGGTGAGCCACGCCGGACCCGTCGTCGGGGCAATGAGCGCCGTCAGTTGATGCGCCGCCAGCGTACGGTTAATAAGGCTGCCGGCGGCGGCCTTTACACCGGCGCGAAGGCGCTGATACGCGTGAGGGTCGTGCGTGGCCGTGGCTTCGGCTTGCTCGAACAGCTCTTGCTGGAAGTGTGGCATCTCGCGCGCGGCGTTCATCTTGTTGAAGGCAATCACGTCGGTCAGCGTCCGCGTGGTCACCGTCTTCGGCGTCGAGGCGAGGTAGGCGTTGATCTCCGCGCGGAAGTCCGTGAGGAGCACACGCATTTCATCAGCGCCCAGCGTTTTCGCCTGCTCGATTCCACCGATGTTCACGACGGTGACGCCGGCCCCGCGCAGGGTCTCCAGGGTGCGGTCGAAGAGCGCGTCGAGGCGCCCATCGTATCCCGCGACGAATCGCAGAACGCCGAGCCGCGCACCCTTCAACGCATCGGCCGATAGGGATGCCGCGTAGTCAGCTCTCCGAGCGTCCGCGTCGCGTGTGGCCAGATCCTGCGAGTCCGAACCGGCAATTGCGGCGAGCACGATTGCGGCGTCCTCGACCGTCCGCGTCATCGGCCCCGCGGTGTCTTGGGCGGACGAGATCGGCACGATGTGACGACGCGAGACCAGGCCGACCGTAGGTTTCACACCGACGAGGCCGTTGATGGACGATGGACAGGTGATCGACCCATCGGTCTCGGTCCCGATCGCGGCCGCCACGAGGCTGGCCGCGACGGCTGCGCCGCTGCCGGAGCTCGAGCCGCAGGCGTTCCGATCGAGGGCGTAGGGATTTTTCGTGAGTCCTCCGACGGCACTCCAGCCGCTCGTGGAGGATGTGGACCTGATGTTTGCCCACTCGCTCAGATTGGTCTTGGCCAGGATGACCGCACCTGCCGCGCGAAGCCGCCCAACCAGGGGGGCGTCTCGGCCCGTGACGTTCGCGACGAGCGCCAGCGATCCTGCCGTCGTCGGCAACGGATCCGCGCTCTCGATGTTGTCCTTGATCCCCACAGGAATGCCGTGAAGTGGACCACGAACGCGGCCCGCGGCGCGCTCACGATCGAGGCGACTGGCCTCCTCGAGCGCCCTCGGATTGATTGCGATGATGCTCCGCAGCGTCGGTCCGCTCTGATCGATCGCTCGGACGCGAGCTATGTAGCGCTCGACCAATTCTCGGCTGGTCACACGACCGGCTATCAGATCGCGCTGAATCTCCGCGATCGAGCGCTCTTCGACAGCGTATGACACGAGAGGCGGAGGGGCGGTGCGGGGCGCACAGCCGACCCAGAGCGCGATGGCGTACAAGATGCCCCGGCGAAGCGCGCCTGAGCGCGGCGGGCGATCGCGTCGTCTGCAACTCGCGCTCATCCTGGTGTTCATCGTAACATCACGCCTTCGTCTGCCCGGTGCGGGCGACGTACAGTGGCCGAGGAGAGATGATGGATCTCGGGCTCAGCGGAAAGCGCGCACTGGTGACCGGCGCGACGAAGGGGATCGGCCGCCGCATCGCCGAGCGGCTCGTGCAAGAGGGCGCGCATGTGGGGATTTGTGCTCGGCATCAAGAGGACGTGGAGGCGGCCGTGGAGGCCCTCGGCGCGCAGGGAACTCGCGTTTGGGGTCGTGCCTGCGACGTGGGGAGCGGCAGCCATTACCTGCAGTGGATACACGACGCCATCGCTGCGCTTGGCGGCGTCGACGTCTTCGTGCCGAACGTGACCGCCGGAAGTCGTCGCGACCCGGTCGAGCAGTGGCGGGCGAACTTCGAGGTGGACGTGCTCGGCACAGTCCGCGGCTGCGATGCCGTGCTGCCAAAGATGACGTCGGGTGGAGCGATCGTCGCGATCGGCACCACGGCCGCCGTAGAGACGTTCATGGCGCCACACGCCTACAACGCGATGAAGGCGGCACTCATCACCTACACCAAACAGCTCAGTCAAGCCGTCGGACCGAAAGGGATCCGGGTGAATCTCGTCTTGCCGGGACCGATCGAATTCGAAGGCGGCGCCTGGGATCGGATCAAGACCCACATGCCCGAGATTTACGAGAGGATGAGGGCGCTGGAGCCGATGGGCCGCATGGGTCGACCGGAGAAGTCGCCGACGCCGTCGCCTTCCTCGCCAGCGACCGCGCCAGTTGGATCACCGGCGTCAATCTGATTGTCGACGGCGAGTTTACGAAGAGAGTGGCGTTCTAACGGTTGCCTGGCAGGTTCGGTGCGCCGAAGCGAACCGACGTCTTCACGCCGCCTGCGGATTCGATGTGCAGAGCGGCGTGGTCACCGCCGGCGTGCCGTTCTATCGTGATGCTCGTGGCGCGGTGGATCACGTGGCTCATGTGGTCGTCCGTCGTGGCGCCCACGGAGATGGTGATAGCGTTGTCGGCCTCGTCGCGGTCAGCGGAGACGCCGACCAAGGGGAGGTCGTGAATCTCGGGAAGGGCGCCGATCTCAGGGGTCCACGCCTCGACCGTCGTCAGCCATCCCTCGTGCGCGGCGCTGAAGTCGTTCAGCGCCGCGGTCCATGCCGGGCGTGGGATTTCCGTCAGGGCCATGCGTCACACTCCCGTCCTCCAGCGCCGTCGGCGGTGGCGGTGGCGGACGCAAGAAACGATACCGCGGGTTGACGCCTGGTGGCCAGATTTCGGAGGTTCGAACTGGCGAGACGTACTCGGTTGATTGCGCTGCTGGCCCCCGCATGCGCGGTCGGGTTTTCGAGTCGGGGGTCGGCGCAGCCGTCCGTTCTTCAGCGCACACCGATGGTGGCGGGTGGGTGGCTCGCCCCGGACCGGAGGCACTTGACCGGGGAGCGAACACAAAGCGAATATTCGATTTTGCACTAAGAAGGAGACAGCTCATGTGACTCGCGAGTCAGGCCGTCGGAGAGCTGAATGCCGTCCACGAGTTCTTCAATCGCTCCACGCGTCATCTGACGGAGGCCCACTCCGCGTTCGCGCCGTCCCCGGGCATGATGACCGCCGCACAGCAGGTCGCTCACGCCGCTCAGACCGTGGACTGGTTCATCGAAGGGGCCTTCCGGCCTGAAGGATTCAGTCAAGACTGGGAGGGGCAGGCGAAGGTCGTGGCGACTCACACCTCGTTGTCGGCCGCTCGGGCGTGGTTCGAAAGAGCCATTGCGAACGCGAAGGCCGTGATCGGTGCCAAGAGCGACGCGGATCTCATGGCGCCGCTGCCGTCAGGGCCGATCATGGGCGGGCTGCCCCGCATGGCGATCATCAGCTCGATCACCGACCACACAGCACATCATCGTGGAGCACTCACCGTGTACGCGCGGTTGAACGGTGTGGTGCCGCCGATGCCCTACATGGACATGTAGGACAGCCGCCTCTCCGGTAATCGGCGGCAAGCAGACGGGCTGCGGGCGAAAGCGGGGTAAAGTAGTTTCCGGGATGTCGTCTGTCGCGCTCTCGTTTGTCATTCCGCTGTTCTACAGCGCGGACACGATCACCGACGTGGTACGCGAGATCGACGCGTTGGACGTTTCGGGTGGCCACGAAATCATCCTCGTGAACGATGGCAGCACGGATCGCACGAGTGAGGTCTGTCGCGATCTGATTCGGACTGCGCGCGTGCCGATCACTCTCGTCGAGCACGCGCGCAACTTCGGTGAGCACAACGCGGTGCTCACCGGCTGGCGCCATTCGCGCGGTCGCCACATCGTTAACTTGGATGATGACGGGCAGAATCCGCCCGCCGAGGCAGTGCGCCTCTGGGAGCACGCGGTGGCGAGCGGCCTCGACGTGGTGTTCGGTAACTACGAGGTGAAGCAGCACTCCTCGTTTCGGAACCTCGGGAGCTGGTTCACGAACCGTGTCACCGACTTCGTGCTCGACAAGCCCCCTGGGTTCTACCTCTCGAGCTTTCGATGCGTCACTGCGTTTGTGGCCACGCAGGTCGCCGCGTACGCCGGGCCGTATCCCTACATCGACGGCCTCATTCTTCAGGTCACGCAGCGGATCGATTCGATCCGCGTTCGCCACGAGGAACGGCACGCGGGCGAGAGCACGTACACGATGCGCCGGTTGATTCGGCTCTGGCTGAGCGCGTGGATCAACTTCTCACTCGTGCCGCTCCGTGTCGCCGGGATTCTGGGGGTCGTCATGGCCGCTGTAGGGGTCGTTGCGTTTCTCGTGGTGGCCTGGCTGTGGCTGCGGGACGTGGGTCCGACGTACGGGTTTGGTTGGCTGATGGCCGCACTCCTCATCTTCTCGGGGACGCAACTCGTGCTCCTCGGGCTCATCGGCGAATACATCGGGCGCATGTTTCTGACCGTCAATCAGCGGCCCCAGTCCGTGGTGCGGTGCGTGGTCTCCAATCGACCCACGACTGGCACCCACGACTGCCCGTAACTGCCAGCGCGGGCTGCGCAGAATCGGCAACGTATCAAGCCAGACCCTAGTGCACCGATACTCTGATCGATGCCCACGAGAGCTCACGTCGGAGTCTGTGCGCTTGAAGATGCGGTCGCCGCCGGCCGCGAGGCGGCACAAGCGGCAGTGGCCCCATTACCAGGCGGTCGTGCAGACCTTGCGCTCGTGTTCGCGACGTCGGACTACCAGCAGCACGCCCTGATCGATGTCATCCAATCGGCGATTCCCGACGCACGAGTACTCGGCTGTTCCGGGGAGGGTGTGATCGCGCAGGATGAGTCGCTCGAGGCGTCCGCGGCTGTTGCCGTCATGGCCATCGCTTCGACGTCCATCCGGTTCGACACGTTCGTCGTCGATGAATATGCCCTGCAGCCGACCGACGCCGGGAAGCGGCTTGGCCAGATGGTGAAGGCCCAGGTGACCGACCCGAAGTGCCTCTGCATCCTCTCCGATGGCCTGATGGGCAACTGCACGGATTTCCTCAAAGCGCTGCACGACGAGATGGGGTCCGTGCCGATCGTGGGAGGAACCGCTGCCGACGCGATGAGCTTTGAGCAGACGTATCAGTACGCCGGTAACCGGGTGCTATCGGGCGGTGTGGTGGCCTTTGCCATCTCGGGTGTGGTCGATGTCGAGATCGCCGTGAGTCATGGTTGCGCACCGATTGGGCTCGAGCGGACCGTGACCCACGCCGAAAACGGATGGATCCGCGAGATCGATGGCATACCGGCCTGGCAGCTCTTCAAGGAGTACCTGGCGTCGGACGCGGAGGACCTGAACGCCGACGGCATCAGCCACCTGTGTATCGGTGAGCCGATCGCGGGCGACACCAGTGGATACGATCCGTACGTGATCCGGACGCCACTCCGGCTCGACAAGGCGTCCGGCGAGCTGTTCTTCCCGGGCGGCGGACTGACCGAAGGCAACCGGATTCACCTGACGCGGCGGGATCCCGACAAGATCAAACGGAGCGCGCAGGCGTGCGCCGAGCGCGTGCTCGACAGCCACAACGGCGACGCGCCGGCGTTCGTGTTGCAGTTCGACTGCGCGGGTCGCGGTCGCATCTTGTTCGGCGCGTGCACCGCCGCCGAAATCGTCGTTCCGCTGCGCAAGACGCTGGGACCCACGACACCGTGGCTCGGGTTTCACACCTACGGTGAGATCGCGCCCATCGCCGGGCGCCCCTACTACCACAACTACACTGTGGCGTTGTGCGCCGTGTACGATCGCGCCGCCTAGCTCGGACATCACTCTCGTGTCTGAGGTGGAAGATCTGCGTCGGCAGAACCGGGCGGTCGACGAGCAGATCAAGACGCTCGTTCGGATCGAGGCGAGCCTTCACAAGTCGCAGAACGAAATCGATCGCCAGGTCGCTCGGATCGAGCTGCTGAGCCGGTTCGCACTCGGGTGGACCAGCCGCTCCACTGCTCGCGAGATCCTGGCGGCGACCGTCGAGCTCTTCCAACGCCTGTTCAGCTGTGTGTGGGTGACCGTGCTGGCGTCGGATGCCGACGCGGTTGCGGAGGATCCGGCGCGCCTGCCCGATCGGATGCGCTCGGTGGCGGACTGGCCCACCCTTGCCCTCGCCCTCAGCGATGCGACGGGGCCTGCGGTGGTGCGCCGAGAGACCCTCCTCGGCCGGTGGCCCGCGTTCGAGCCGCACGTGCCATGTTCGGTGTTACCGGGTCATGCCGACGCCTTCCACGTCGTGATGACACTGCGCGATCGCGAAGGCCTGCCGAGCTATGTGCTCGTTGCCGCGGGGAAGGTCCTGAAGCGCAGTACTCACCTCAAGGACGCGCCGAAGCCGTCGAGCCTCGCGTTCCTCCAGTTGATGAACAGCCACGTGGAACACATGCTCCGCACCACGCGGCTCCTCGAGGATCTGGCACGGACCCACCAGCACCTCGAGGCAGCGCGTGACGAACTCGAGGATCGCGTGGACGCCCGCACACGCGAACTGCAGGCAGAGGTCCTCGAACGCCGACGCGCCGAGGAAGCACTGATCGTGGCCCGAGACGTCGCCGAAGCCGCCAGTCGCTCGAAGAGCGCGTTTCTGGCGCACATGAGCCACGAGCTACGGATGCCGCTCAACGCCATCATCGGCTACAGCGAGATGCTTCAAGAAGAGGCGGCAGCCGAGGGACGGGAACACGCCTCGCGCGACTAAGGGGTGGTGATCGCCTCCGGCAAACACCTGCTGAGCATGGTGAACGACATCCTCGACCTGTCGAAGATCGAGGCCGGCCGGATGCGGTTGGACGTGGAGACCTTCGAGGTAAGTCCCGTGCTGGAGGTGCTCATCAACACCGCGCGTCCGTTGCTCGAGCGCAACGGCAATCGCTTCGAGCTGGTAAGACCAGCGCCATTGGGCGTGATGGCCAGCGACGCGATGCGCCTGCGGCAGGTCCTCCTGAATCTTCTCGGCAACGCGGCCAAGTTCACCGAACGCGGCCTCGTGCAACTGGGCGCGACTCGCGTCGAGCTCGACGGCCTCGCTGCTCTGGTCTTTCGCGTCGAGGACACCGGAATCGGGATGACCGCCGAGCAGATGAGCCGGCTGTTCAACGAGTTCACGCAGGCTGACTCCTCGACGACCAGAAGGTTCGGCGGAACCGGATTGGGCCTTGCGATCAGCCGTCGGCTTTGCCGACTCATGGGCGGGGACATCAAAGCGGCCAGCGTTCCCGGACAGGGCAGCACGTTCACAGTGACGCTGCTCGCCGCGATCGACGCGGGCGCGCTGCGGGACGACCGCCAGCCCGAATCGAGCCCGTTCAGTCCCGATTTGGCCCCGTCGTCCTCAATCCCGAGTTGTGACGGGTGAAGCGGTGGGCGCTCAGGCCGTCACGGTGGCGGCCGACAGCGCCCCGCGTACCGCTGTCAACAGAACCTGCCGCGAGAAAGGCTTCTGCACGAGCGTGGGGGCATCCTCCGGAATATGATGTGCTTCTAGCGCGTCATCGGGGTATCCGCTCATGAAGAGCACGCGCACGTCGGGATAGCGCTGCTGCACGTGCGTGGCCAACTCCGGACCGCTCATGCCGGGCATCACGACGTCGGTCAAGAGGAGGTCGACCGGGCCGTCGTGTCCATCTAGGCGCGTCAGCGCCTCGTCGCCACTCTCGGCGGCCACCACGTGATAGCCTGCCGACGTTAGAAATCGGAGCGTCACCTCGCGAACGGCCGGCTCGTCTTCGGCGAGCAGAATGGTCTCCTCACCACGGGGGTCCGCGATGGTGACTGGCGGACGCAGGGGCAGTGCTTCCACGGCGTCGGTCACCGCCGGAAGATGAACCACGAAGGCGGTGCCCATACCCAGGCGGCTGGCAACGGTTACATAGCCGCCGCTCTGCTGCACGATGCCGTGGGCCGTGGCGAGGCCGAGGCCGGTCCCTCCACCGGATTCCTTGGTCGTAAAGAACGGTTCGAACACGTGCTCGAGCACCGCAGCCGGTATGCCGACTCCGGTATCGATCACGCTGAGCGCGACAAACGGCCCTGGCCGAAGCTCGTGTGCGCGACACTGTTCTTCGGAGAGCTCCACCCCCTCCACACGAATCGTGAGCTGACCACCCGCCGACATCGCGTCGCGCGCGTTCACCACGAGATTGACCAAGACCTGCTCGATCTGCCCGCGGTCCGCGTGTACGCATGGCACGCGCTCCCCGAGCTGGCAGGCAAGCTGGATGTGTTCGCCGATCAGTCGGCGCAGCATGTGCTCACAGCCGCGCACGACCTGGCGCACGTCAAACACTTCGGCCTGGAGCACCTGCCGTCGGCCGAACGCGAGCAGTTGCTGCGTGAGCTGTGCGGCACGCATCGTGGCTTCCCGGACCTCCTGGAGCGTGCGTCGATTGGGGTCCTCGGGCGCTATCCCGTCCACCGCGAGCTCGGTCGCGCCGCCGATGACGGTGAGCAGGTTGTTGAAGTCGTGGGCCACGCCGCCGGCCAGTCGGCAGATCGCCTCGAGCCGTTGCGCTTGCCGAAGTTGGTCCTGCAAGGCGCGTCGCTCGGTGACATCACGCATCACGCTGAGCGTGCGATTCGACCCGAGCGGGACAACCCGCGACTCGATCCAGGCCGAGCGCCCGTGCCATGACACCTGGGACTCGAGGACTTCGGGTGCTTTCGTGTCGAGCACTCGCAGGCGTACCGCTTCGAGAGGCGCCGCGTCGGCCGGCGCGAGCAAGTCCACCGCTCGATGTCCGACGAGCTGATCGGGGGAGACGGCGATGTTCGACTGCGGAGACGCGTGTGCGCCGACGCAGCGACCGGTCCGGTCGCTGATGACGATCAGATCGGGAAGCGCGGCGAGGACGGCTTGCCATTGGGCCTCGCTCATCGCGAGCGACTGCTCGGTCTCGCGCTCGCGAAAGAGGTCACGTATCACGATGAGCGTGTGGCGCTCGTCGTCGACCGGCACGGAGCTCAGCGAGACATGGACGGGGAACTCCAGGCCATCGGCCCGGATCGCGATGGTATCGAGGGCTATGGGGTCCTCGGCGACCGCAGGCGTCCCTTCGAGCAGAGGAATCAAGCGCTTCGCCTCAAGTGCGGTTGAGCGTCCCGCATCCACCGCGAGCATCGCCGCGGCGCTGCGATTCATTGCGCGCACGGTCTTGTCGGTGTCGACCACGATGATGCCCTCGCTCACGCCGTCGAGCACGCCGCGCATGAGGTTCTGGGACCGACGACGTTCGAGGACACCGGTTGATAGAACCAAGAACGCGCCGCTGACAATCAGGTGCAGCCACACGCTGGTCAGGACCTCCGCGGTGCTCGCCTATCCCGCCCACACGCTCGAACGCCACACCAGGGTGCCGGCGGCAGTCAAGGCAAACGCGACGTTCGCCAGACCACCTGCCAGCGGAAACCTCAGTGCCGCCAAGGCCAGCGGCGGCGCGAGCAGACCCGGTCGCGCATACCCTGGCCCGGACCACATCAGATAGGCGGCCACGACCACCCCGCCGAGCATCGCCACCATTTCCACCGCGCGGCGTCCCGTCGGCAACAGATGGCGCCGAGCGGCGACGATGGCGACCGGCACGACGATCGACATGCTGAACAGGTCAGCAATGAACCGAAGGTGCCAGACACTCAGGAGCGACTGCCACCATGCCGCGGATGGACCGGCGATGGTCCAGCAGGTGGCACCCACGACGGCATCCGCTGTGACCGCCTCGATGAGGTGCCGCGCATCCTTGACGGTCCACACTGCACGGAGATCGACACCGCGCCGCCGCAGCAGAGCCGCGCCGGCGGTGGCCCCAGCCGCGTCCGCATATCCCCGCGCGAGCGCGAGTCCGATCGGGTCCTGGCCGATGATCCCGGCGGAAAGACTGCTGGCGAGAGCTCCTGCGATCGCGAGCGGCAGGCGACGCGCCGGCGGCGCGACCGCCAGGATCACAAAGAGTAAGCCGGGAGCTAGGGGCAACAGGGAGAAACCGGCAGGCTCGATGCTGATTCTGCCCAATTCGAGGCTTGCCAGATAGAGGAGAACGAGAAGAGGTTGGAGCACGCTGCTGACGGAATGTATCGGCGACTGCGCGTCGAGACACGGAGAGTCAACGAAGGGCGGGGCGATACATTCGAGGCGAAGCCGTGCAGTCGTGAGCAGCGACCGAGCCGGAGCTACCGCCGAAGCGCTGCGACGTAGGGGGGCGCGCAGAGCCCGACTAGTCTTCGTTAGGCTGGCGCCTCCAAATCTCGACCGGCCACGACTGCTGGGCCCACGGGAGGTCGATGACCAAGTGCTCGACGGGTCGATAGCGGACCGCGAGCGCGTCGGGTGTGATGCGGTCGAGGGCGAGCCGGTTCGAGATGACGAGATCGAAGGCCCCGTTGTGGATGGCGGAATAGAAGCGTCGCTCGAACAAGCGCACGGCTGTCTCGAAGCGCTCAGTCTCTCCCCAGAGAGGAGCGAGATACGCCGGGAGCCGCCGATTGTGGAAGTACTCCGTGTGACCCGTCTCGATGGGATCGCGACCGGCGGCCAGCAGCAGCGGGGCCACTTCGCTCGTCCCCGTCGGACGGACGGCCGCGTCGATGGCGCGCGCCAATCGGTCGAATGTCGACTCGGCCCGAGCCATGCGGTCCAGGTCGAACGTGAACCAGTGGGCGTTGATCGCGACCGCCACGAGCAGTGCGAGCGACATGGCAACGCGAGCGAGCAGCCGACGATCGGCCTCTCGGAGCGCCACGATCGTTAGAGGCGGTGTGACGACGTGGAAGAAATAGGTCATGTGCGCGCCCCGGTGTCCGCCAAGCACGAGCAAGACGGCGGCGAGCCCCACGAGGAGCGCTACGGTCCAGAGGTCCATCGCTCGTTGCCACGGTCGCCAGGCGATCACGGCCGCCACAATCAGGGGGAGACTGAAAAGCGTCCAATCCAGAGACTGTCTCACGAGGTGTCCCACGTCGTACGTGGTGGCGTGGAGGTTTGCACCGAGCACGATAGATGGCCACGCCGGGTACATCGTGGCCAGACCAATCATCGTCATGGCCGTCGCACAGGCCGCCACCGCCCCTGCCTTCAGGCCCATGGTTGGGCCCCGTCTCACTCCGATCCAGGCGACGGCCGAGACGACCGGCAAGACGTAATAGACCTTGGTCGCCAGACCGGCGAGGGACAGGAGCAGACCAAGAGCGAATCGCTTGGGTGACGCAGGATTGGGCGCCATCGTCGCGTAGGCTGCGATGAGCAAGGCGATACCCACCCCGTCGGGTCGTGCGGTGGGGCCCACCCAGTACAGCAGGCCCGCGAGGTTGATCGCGGCTCCGGCCAGGGCCGTCGGACGTGTCGCATCGAACGCACGCAGGGTGCGGTAGATCAGGAAGCAGGCGATCGTGATGCCGATTCCGTTGACTAATCGATGCGTGAAGAGCGTCGGACCGAACAGCCAGGCCCACGGCACGACGAGCAGCGGGTAGAGCGGACCGTAGAGATTCGCCGGCCCAGGCAGAGTCTCGAACGCGTACGGGTTCCGAAACTCAAGCAGCGCCCTGGTGGACCAGAGGAGGGCGCCCTCTCGCATTTCCTGCGGCGCCGGGGAAACCACCATCCGGAGCCAGAACGGTACGAGACAGGCGATGCACGCCACACCGAGGAGCGTCATCCACCGTGACCACTGTTGTAGCGGGAGGGCGTCCAGGCGTGACCGCTGGGTCAGGCCGTTCACAGAGAACGACAGTACTCGAGCGGTCATGGCCAACGAGCGCATGCCGGGGAAGGAATCGCGCCTGCGAGTATACCGTCGGCGCCTTGCCCAGAGGCCATTAGGGGGCGAGGGGAAGACGGGCTAAGGGGCCCGCCTAGCCCTCGCCTAGCCCCTATCTTCGCAGCCGCCTCAGTCGCGTTCCACCACTCAAGTCGTAGCGGCGTGACGATCAGCCCCATGGTGTCCACGAGCGCGTGCGCCAGAATCATGGCGAAGAGATCGCGGGTGAGGATGAAGACGACGGCGCTCACCGCACCGGCCACGACGAAGGTCTGCACCGGCCCTGATCCCCACATCGGGTAGTGAAGGAACGCAAATGCGAGCACGACGATGACGGCCGCACCGCAGTAGCTGCCGAGTAACGTGCCGAGCCGCGTGAGCGCGTACCCGTGAAAGAGGGTCTCCTCGACCACCGCCGCAGTGATGACGGCGACGATCCGTAACCACATCGGCAGAGAGAGCACCCGGTTCATGCCGGCACCGAATCCAGACAAACCGGACTTGTTCAGGAACCACATGTTGAAGGGAAACACGACGTAAATGTGCACGGCGGCCAACGCGATCCCCAGCAGCAGGGAACGCCAGCGGAGCGGTCGCAGCCACAACGACGCGAGCGGTTCGCGTTCCCACAAGAGGACCACCGCGAGGATCGCCGCAAACAGCAGCCAAAGGACCACGTGGCCTCGCACGTGCGTAGCCACGCGATCGTCTTCACCCAGACACCTGCCGATCGGACTGACGAGTGCTCCCACGCCCCCAAACACAATCAGGAGCCCCACAAGGACCGGTAAGACCCTCACGCGACGAGCATAGCAGCCTCGACGAGTCAGTACCGTACAGTGACGAGCGCGCCCCGGACGTGTCGGCTGACGGTTGGCGACACATCGACGCGAGGTCGCGCGGAAGAGGAGGGCTTGGCTGACGGTCGGCGAACCGCATCGATGATCGCGCCGACACCGGCACCGATGCCTGCCCCGAGGATGCCGGCGACCGTGTAGTAACCTCGCGCCTCGCTGTCCCAGATCGGAATCACCATGGGCCAGACGGGATGAGCGCCGGTCGTCAACAGGACGACGGAGAGGACCGCGACGACCGCCGACACCCCGCCCAGCCGCTGCGCCCTGTGCACGTGCCAGAAGGCCTCGCGTTTCCAGTTGATGTCGAAGTGCGGCACCACGACGAGCGCCAGCACGACCAGGCCGGGTAGGACGACGCCGGAGATCAGCGGCGGGTAGTAGTGCAGCAGCTCCTGTAAACCCAAGAAGTACCACGGGGCTTTTGCTGGGTTCGGTGTCTTCTCCGGATTCGCCAACTCCTCGAGCGGCGCGTCGAACAGCAGCGCCACCACAACGAGCCCAAGCGACAACCCGACGAACGCGATCGCCTCGCGGACCAGCAGGTGCGGAACGGTCATCACCATCGGCTCATCGTCTGCGTCGACGGCCGGCATGCGATCACCTTGTACGACAACCACACGAATCGGCGAGCGTCGCGCGTCGTCGTCGCAATGGAGCGCGAAGCGCGGAGCCGTGGCCATTACGCCCCCTCATCCCCAGTGGTTGGCGTGTGCGATGAGCGCTCGGGCGCCGACGACCGATCGGGCAGGAAGATCCCACCGTCCTTCCGGACGCGCCAAATGTGCACGGACGCGAGCACCGTCAAGAAAAGCGGCAAGACGACGCAGTGCAGCACGTAGAAGCGGAGCAATGCGTTTTCGTTGACGGCGTTGCCGCCGAGCAACAGGAACTTGATCTGCGGACCGATGACCGGCACGGCATCGGCCATGTTCGTGCCGACCGTGACGCCCCAGTACGCCAGCTGGTCCCACGGCAACAGGTATCCGGTGTACGAGAGCAGAATCGTGATGAGCAGGAGCAGCACACCGATCAACCAGTTGAACTCTCGCGGCGGCCGATACGCGCCCGCGAAGAACACGCGGACCATGTGCAGCAGCACGAACGCCACCATCGCGTGCGCGGCCCAGCGGTGCAGGTTGCGCAGGAACGGTCCCATGTAGACGACGAACTGGAGGTCCTTCATGTCGTCGTAGGCGCGCGGGACCGAGGGGTGGTAGTAGAACATCAAGAAGATGCCGGTCACGACCAGGATGAAGTAGCAGCCGCCCGAGAGTCCGCCGAGGTAGAAGGTCCGGCTGAACTCGATCGCGCGCAGGTTCACCTTCACAGGGTGGATGTGGAGGAAGAAGTTGCTGAAGACGGCGAGCGACCGATTGCGATTGGTCGCCGCCCACCCCGTCGCACGATGGAGCGGTACACACGATTGGCCGTGACGGCGTGGCCCAGCGTGCGCATCATCGACAGCGTGCCGGCCATCGCGCTACACCTTCAGCACCGTCTCGGGTGCGACGACCTTCGAGGTGTCGACGACCAGCAGTCCGCGCTCCACCGAGAGCGCGAGTCGCGGCAGTGGTCGGGGCGCTGGGCCCTGCCGTGCGCTCCCGTCTGGCGCGAACTGGCTGCCGTGGCACGGACATAGAATGCGGTTGTTCTCGCGCTCGTACTGCGTCAAGCAGCCTAGGTGCGTGCAGACGGCGCTCATGGCGATGAATCCGCTCGCGGCGTGCATGACGTAGACCTTCTGTTGCGGCAGCACGGTGAGGGTGCCGACCGCGATGTCGTCGGGTCGGTCGATGCGAAACCGGGTCTCTGGCTCGAAGAGCACTTCGGGCCACAGATAGCGCACTGCCGTGACCGCCGTCCCGACGTTGGCAAGCGCCAAGGCGCCCGCTCCGACCGCCTGCAGGAACACACGGCGAGTGTGCGCACTTTCGCCTTCGGCACGCGTGGCCCTCAGGTCGTCGATGAGAGCCATCAGATCACCCGATCGGCCATCGCCTGAGAGAGGCCTCATCATGCCGGTAGGGGGCCTGCATCGTGATGACGCCGGTGGGGCACCGTCGGGCGCACAGGCCGCAGCGGATGCAGGCGGTTTCGTCTTTCAAGAGCGCCGCGCCGGATCGACGGTCGAGCAACTCCGCCGGCGCGCCGTTGGGGAGCAGCGCTCGAGCCTCGTTCTCGGCCGCCGCCACCCGCATGATCGACACGAGGTCGATGCACGCCTCGGGGCAGACATCCACGCAGCCACCGCACTGGATGCACTCCGATCCTTGGACGCGAGAGGAGTCGAAGATCGTGTTCACCCGGCAGTGCAGGCAACGGCTCCCTTCCGCGCGAGCCTCATCGATCGAAAGAGCCTGCTCGACCTCCTCACTCGCCTGCCGCCGCTCGATCGGCGTGACCGGCACTCGGCTGCGAGGGACGGTCTCGTAGTCGCCCCGCGCGAACGGGTGGCTGTAGCCGAACGTCGGGAAGACGTGCACGACGTGGTCCGGCTCCTCGTCGTGGCGGCCTGTCAGGTAGGTGTCGATCGAGCGCGCCGCACGGCGTCCGTCCGCCACCGCGGCGATCACGATGCCCGGTCCGAACGCGATGTCGCCGCCAGAGTAGACACCCGGCACCGACGTCGTGAGCGTGGCAGGGTCGACGACGACGGTCTGCTGGGGTGTGGTGGTCAGCCCGTGATTCGGACCGAGGAAGCTGAGATCGCCGATCTGACCGACGGCCAGCACGACGGTGTCGCACGGCATTTCACGCTCCGAACCGTCGACGAAGCTGGGCGCGAATCGACCGTTCTCGTCGAACACGCGTGCGACGTCGATCGTCTGTAGTGCCTCGACCCGCCCGCGTCCCAGGATCGCTTTCGGCCCTCGACCATGGACGAGCTCCACGCCTTCGTGCGAGCCCTGCTCGATCTCTTCCGGATCGGCAGGCATGTCCTCGCGCCGCTCGAGCGATACGAGCGTGACTCGGCGACCGAGCGCGCTCGAGGCGGCGACCGCGGCGTCGGTCGCGAGGTTGTGGTGCTCCTCGGTGTCTTGGGAGGTGCCGCCGAAGCGTCGGGCAGTGCGCGCCACGTCGAACGCGACATTGCCTCCGCCCACGACCACGATCGAGGAGCCGACGTCGAGCAGTTGATTGAGGTTGATCGCCGCGAGCAGGTCGACGGCAGTGAGCACACCGGGCAAATCCACGCCCGGCAGACGCAGGCTTCGGCCCTTGCGGCACCCTGGCGCGAGAAACACCGCGTCATGCGACCTTCGAAGGTGGGCGAAGGTGAGGGCGGTCCCGATTTCCACCCCCAACCGGAACGTGACCCCCAAGGATTCGATGAACGCAATCTCTCGCTCGACCACGGTCCGCGGGAGGCGGTAGTCGGGGATGCCCAACCGCATCATGCCGCCCGCTACTGGTGCGGCGTCGAAGAGCGTGACTGCGTGGCCCATGAGCGCGAGGTCGTGCGCACACGACAACCCCGCAGGACCCGAGCCGACGACTGCAACGCGGCCTGCGACTGCCGCACGCGGACGCGGGCGCTCGACCGCTTCGAGGATCTCGTCGAAGCGGCACGCGCTCTCGATACCGAACTGCTCGGTGACCACGCGTTTCATCGCTCGAATCGCGATCGGCGCATCGAGCTGACCGCGACGGCACGCGGCCTCGCAGGGGTGCGCGCAGATCCGCCCGCAGATCGACGCCAGCGGATTCGGACGACGAGCGAGCAGATAGGCCTCGCGATAGCGTCCCTGGGCGATGAGGCTGACGTATCCGCCGGCGTTCGTGTGGACGGGACAAGCCGCGCGACAGGGGAAGTTGCTGTCGAGGTACCGCGCACTCAGAGCATCGCGCCCATGCCACCACGAGCCGTCTGGCTGGGTGGCGTTCAGCAATGTGGGGAACATCCCCGAGTCCCTCCCGTCGGCTGACAGGCCGCCTGATCGCCGCGTCGAGTCGGTGGTCGTGACGCCTTTGGGGGCAGCAAGCGCAATACCAGTCGCGCGGAATTGCCTTTTCGAGCCGACGCGAGTTCCTATCAGGACGGCGGCCGCGCTCGCCCCGAACCGATGCCGGGTTCCCGGCAGGTTCGACGCCCCGTCGGCGCTCCGGTTAGAAGTCGACGGCAGGAGCCGTACTGCTGCGCGCACCATGCCGGATGACGGCTGCCGATCGGGTGAGAGGTTGTCAGGTCCAGGAGCAACGTCGCGAATCGATTGAGGTCGGCGAGGGCCAACGGTAGTGTTCACCGTCCCCATGTCGATTGAGTGTCCGCCGCCACACTGGCAACGTCGGGCCGCACCGTGCTCAGAAGCTCGGTCGTGGCGTCGCGGGTGCGTGGTGAGCGGGCCGACGAGCGAGGCTCAGGCCGGCGGCGCTAGGACCGTGCAGACCGACGCGCAGATGGGGCCGCCGATGTTGAATGTGGCGGCGTACCGCGGATTTGCCACCTGGAGCTCGCGCGGTGCCTTGCCGGCCAGTTGCCACGCGGACCAGCCAATCATCGCGATGCCGGTCGCGCCGATCGGGTGACCCTTGGCGATGAGGCCGCCCGACGTGTTGATGGCGCACTCGCCGGTGACCGCCGCGCGCTCGTCGGCCCAGTATCGGGCGCCGCGACCGACGTCCGCCTTGCCGACGACCTCGGTCCCAATCGCACCCATCACGGTGAAGCAGTCGTGCAGTTCGGCCACGTTGACCTCGTTGGCCTTGATGCCTGCCATCGTGTAGGCCTTCTGCATAGCGCGGTACGCACCGGCCGGGCGGAGCACGTCGCGCCCGGCCTTCTTGAGCGGATCGGTCGCCTGCGCCCAGCCCGCGAGCCGTACGCACTGCGCCGGCGACAGGCCGAGACGCTCGAGCCCCTCGCGCGTGGCGAGCATCATCGCCGCGTAGCCGTCACTGATCTGCGAGCAGTCGTACGTCTTGAGCGGGAGCCCCTCGACGATGGAGCGATTCACGCCCTCGAGGGTTTCGGCCACGTCGAGCGTCAGGGTCACGTCGCGCATCTGGGCGAACGGATTGAAGCGGGCGTTCGCGTACTCCGTCACGGCGATCGACGCGAGCTCCCGCGCCGTGACGCAGTGCGTGGCCATGTAGGCGGCCATCACCTCAGCAAAGAGATGCGGGAAGACGAACACCTTTCCTTCCCGCTCATCGGGATGCGAGAAGTACCCGAGCACGCGTCCGATGAGCTTGCCGTCCATCTTCCCCGCGGCGTCCCGCATCTTCTCGAACCCGACGGCGATGCCCACGTCACCCAGCTCGAGCTGCAGCTTGTGCACGACCGAGAGCACCGCCTGTCCACCTGTGGCACACGCGTTCTCGACGGCTTCGATGGGCTTGCCCTCGAGACCCGGCACGCTGGCCAGGAGACCCGCGAGCAACCCCTGTTCGTTCAACGAGAAGTTGCAAGCCGAGCCTATCGAGGCGACGTCGATGGCCGATGCCTCAACGCCGATCTCCTGGCACGCGCCCGTAACGGCGCGCTCGATGATCGACGGTACGGTCATATCGAACAGCTTGCCGAAGGGCGATTGGTGGTACGCGGCAATGTAAATGGGCTTCATACGGTCAATCACTCTGACGCTTCACATCGAACGCCGGATTCTGGAGCTCTTGCTCCTTGGCCACCGCCACGACGAACGACCTCGCAAGCCCTGGCAAAGCCGCCGCGACGCGTCGTGCGTACTTGAGCAAGAGTGCAGGCACATCTGCTCGATCACATTGTAGAAACGGGTCAGATGGTGACCGGCGCTGTCGTACGCCGCCGGCGACCCTTCGTCGAAGCGGCTGGCGGCCAGTTCGAACGCTCCAGCCGCGATCGCGCAATCGGCGGCGATCTCGTCCGTCAGAGTCTGAAGCTCTAGCTGATCCACACGTCGCCTTCCTTCAAAATCCGGTCCCGAAACCGACAGTGATCGGGCAGCACGACGTCAACGGGACGGCCAAGCCGCTCGCTCAGCTTCGACATCAACTGTCCGACACTGATCCCTTCTGGCTCGCGCTCGAGCGCCAAGTCGATGTCGGAAGCGGCGTTGAAGCGACCCGGCTGTAACAGCGAACCGAACACAACCACGCGCTGGCCGGGGATGAGCGCCGCGAGATGCTCGCGGAGCAGCCGACGGGTGCTCTCGCAGAGCGCCAGCCGTTGCCGGTGCCGGGCTTCGTCGCGCTGCTGAAGCAAGGTGGACATCGAGTCTGTCGTGGGCCTCCCTCTCCACGGACGAGATTAGCACGAGGAATTCGTAACGATCGCCGCACGTCGTGACCGAGCGTGCGTGCGAAGAACGTGGCAATGAACGCGCAGTCTCATGCACCTCATGTGCACCAACTGCGGTAAAGTTCACGACAAAGGCACTTTATGCTGTCGAGTCGACGCCAGTTGGGATCAATCGTTGCTGTGGTGGCCGCGTTCGTGGCCACACTGGGCGCGGCCGAAGTGGTCAAGGTTCCCCCGGCCAAGCCGTCGCCGCTTGCGGACGCGGTGCAACGAGGCGACACGCAGGCCGTCCAGTCGCTGCTGAAGAAGAAGGCGGACGTCAACGCGCCACAAGCCGACGGCGCCACCGCGCTTCACTGGGCGTCCTACCGCGGCGATGCCGAGTCGGCCATCGCGCTCATCCGCGCCGGCGCGAACGTCAACGCGCGCAACAACTACGGCGTCACGCCGCTCGCCCTCGCGGCTCAGCAAGGGAGCGCGGCGGTGCTGAACCTCCTTCTCGAAGCGGGCGTCAACCCGAATGACCCGATGCACGTCGTGAACAGCGGCGAAACGCCGCTGATGCACGCGGCGCGATCGTCCAAGGTGGACGCGGTCGAGGCGTTGGTGCGTGCGGGTGCCAACGTGAACGCGAAGGAAACGTGGAACGGTCAAACAGTGCTGATGTGGGCCGCGGCCGAAGGCGACAGCGCGATGGTGTCCGCGCTGCTGAAGATAGGCGCCGACCTCCACGCGCGCTCCAACGGCGGCACGACCCCGTTCGTGTTTGCTGTGCGCAAAGGAGACGTGCGCACCGTGCAGGCGATGCTCGCGGCGGGTGCCGACGTCAACGAAAAGCGGCCTGGTGACCTCGCGACGCCGCTGCTCGTGGCCATCATCAACGGCCATGAAGATCTCGTGGACCTGCTCCTCGACAAGGGCGCCGATCCGAATGCAGAAGGCGGCTCCACCAACCTGACGGTAACGGGCGCCAAGGCTTCGGAGATCAACATCGCGTTCAAGACGCCCACCTTCCGCGAGCAACTGCGCGATACCGGCACCGAGCTCTGGAACGGCCGGAGCAACTCGTGGGGCCGGCCGCTGCAGGCTGCGGTGCACGTCGCCAACTGGCACGTCAGCGACATCCTCATTGCCGTCAACATCGATCGGATCCGCGTCATCAAATCGCTGTTGGCCCATGGCGCGGACGTCAACGGCCGCAACACCGACATGGAGCCGCGCTGGGAAGGCGCGCGCTATCGCCGTCGTCTGGTGGGCGCAACCGCGTTGCTCTTTGCCGCGAAGGCGGCTGACGTGGAAGTGATGCGGCTGCTGCTGGCCCACGGCGCCGATCCGAAGATCAACACGGGCGTCAACATTACGCCGCTGATGGCGGCAGCTGGTATCGCGTGGGCGTCGAATCAGGAAAGGGCGAGCGAGGCCGACGTGCTGGAAGCGGTCAAGCTGCTGGTGGAAGAGCACGGGCTCGACGTGAACTTCGTGGCCGATACCGGCGAGACGGCGATGCACGCCGCCGCGTACCGCGGTGCCAATAGCGTGGTGCAGTATCTGTTCGATCGCGGCGCGAAGCTCGATGTCGCCGACAAGAGCGGTCGAACGCCATTGGCGGTTGCCAACGGTGTGGAATACGGCAACTCGTTCGCCTCGCAACCGCACACGGCGGTGCTCTTGCGCAAGCTCGGTGCGAAGGAAATCCCCTGCCCCGGCTTCTGCCCGAACATGATCCCCGAAGAAGCCTTGCCACGCGAGGAGGCGGTTCGATGACACGCAGGTTGACGGGAATGTTGGTTGGCGCGTGCGCGATCCTCGTCGTCACGCTCGGAGTGGCTGGGAGCGCGCAGCAGTCGCCCACGACGGCGAAGCCAGCATCGGAACGGACCCCGTCGACGTCAACGACGTCGACGGCTGCCGCCCACCAGGCGCTGATCGGCAAGTACTGCGTGACGTGCCACAACGACCGGTTGAAATCGGGCGGTCTCGTGCTGAGCGCCCTCGACGTTTCAGCCCCCTCAAAGCACAGCGAGGCGTGGGAACGCGTCATCCGCAAGCTGGAGACCGGTGCCATGCCGCCGGCGGGACGCCCGCGCCCGGACAAGACGGCGGTCGACGGTCTCGTGAGGTATCTCGTCGCGGATCTCGACCGCGCCGCCGCGACCCAACCAAATCCAGGACGTCCAGGGCTTCAGCGTCTGAACCGTGCCGAGTACAAGAACGCGATCCGCGATCTGCTCGCGCTGGACGTCGACGTCACGTCCATGTTGCCGGCCGACACGGCGGGCTTCGGGTTCGACAACAACGCCGATGCGCTCACGCTGTCCTCTGCGCTCACCGAGCGCTATCTGAGTGCCGCCGCGAAGATCAGCCAAATCGCGCTGACACGTCCGCGCGGTCTGCCAACGCCCGAGACATTCTTCGAGCCGACCGACCGGAGTGTCGCGACGCGGTGGAGCGACGACATGCCGTTCGGCACGCGCGGGGGGATCGCGGTCCGCTATCTGTTCCCCGCCGACGGCGAGTACCTGATCGAGACGCGTCCGAAAGAGAACGGCGCCAACGACGGATTCGAGAACTTCTCTGACGAGATTCATCAGCTCGACATTGCCATCGATAGCGTCAAGGTCTGGTCGGCTGGTCTCGGCGGACCGGAGTGGAAAGGCAACCGGCTCGGACCGAAGCGAGCCGAGCTCGAAGGCAAGATGCTCGACCAGATGAAGGTCACCGTGCACGTGAAAGCCGGCGATCACCTCGTGCAGGCGTACTTCGCCCAGAGGACGGCCTCGGTCTCCGAGGATCTCTTCGACCCGTCACTGCGCCGCGAACCGTATCGCCCAGTCGGCGGCATACCGAAGCTCTCGTATCTCCGGATCACCGGACCGTTGAACGGCACGGCGACCACGAGCGACACGGAAAGCCGCCGCCGCGTGCTGCTGTGCCGCCCTGCGGCACTCACCGGCGCGGCATCGCCCACCGGCTCGGCGGGGCCCGCTACGCGGGGAGATGACGCGTGCGCCAAGCGCATCATCTCGGCGCTGGCGCGCCGCGCCTATCGCCGTCCAGTGACCGACGCCGAGATCGAAGTGCCACTAGCGAGGTATCGCGCCGGCGCTCAGCAGGGTGGATTCGAGTCAGGCGTCGAGATGGCGCTCCGCAGCATTCTCGTGAGCCCGAAGTTTCTGTTCCGCGTGGAGAGTCAGCCATCGACCGTCGCGCCGAACACGCCGTATCGGCTCAGCGACATCGACTTGGCATCGCGGCTGGCATTCTTCTTGTGGAGCAGCATCCCCGACGACACGCTGCTCGACCTGGCCGCCAAGGGCACGCTGCACCGACCGGAAGTGATGCAGCGCCAGGTGGAGCGGATGCTGACCGATCGGAAGTCTCAGGCGCTCGTCGACAACTTCGCGGGACAGTGGCTGCACGTACGCAACGTTCGGTCGCACCAACCGAGCCCGGAGACGCTCTTCCACTTCGACGACAACCTGCGCACGGCGCTTGAGCAAGAAATGAACCTCTTCTTCGAGAGCCTCGTCCGGGAGAACCGCCCCATCACCGACTTGCTCGACGCCAACTACACTTTCTTGAACGAACGTATCGCCAAGCACTACAGCATTCCCGGTGTGCAGGGTGAGCGCTTCAGGCGCGTCACGTTGCCGGACGGCAGCGTCCGTAGCGGTCTGCTCGGCAAAGGCGCTATCTTGATGTCCACGTCGTATCCGAGCCGGACTTCACCGGTCATCCGCGGCAAGTGGATTCTCGAGAACGTATTCGGCACGCCGCCTCCGCCGCCGCCGCCCAACGTCCCTGCGCTGGCCGAGGAGCGGGACCCGCGCAAGGTGCTGCCGATCCGCGAGCAGATGGCCGCGCACCGGAAAAATCCGGTGTGCGCCGGTTGCCACTCGCAGATGGACCAGTTGGGATTCGCGCTCGAGAACTTCGATGCGATCGGCGAATGGCGAGACATCTATCCATCCGGCACGCGGGTCGACGCGTCGGGCCAGCTGCCCGACGGCGCGAAGTTCGGCGGTCCCGTCGAGCTTCAGGCGCTGCTCCGCGAACACTCGGATCAGTTCAAGACGACGATGGTCGAGAAGCTGCTAACCTACGCATTGGGTCGAGGCCTCGAGGCGAGCGATACGCCTGCGGTGCGCGCGATCAAACGAGGCGCGGCGAGCACCAATTACCGGTTCGCGTCGCTCATTCAGCAGGTTGTGGCGAGCACGCCGTTTACGCACAGAATGGCCGTAGAGTTGAGCAACTGAGGCTGTTGGAGACACGCATGATCATCACGAAGCTCGCGTTGCCGCGTCGCACGTTCCTTTGCGGCATGGGCGCGGCCGTCGCCTTGCCGTTGCTGGATGCGATGGTGCCCGCCCTGGGCGCGCAGTCGAGGTCGAAGGGGAGCCCGCGGTTTGCCGCGGTCTACGTCGGCAATGGCGCCCACATGGCCCAGTGGACGCCGGCCACCGAGGGTGTCGACTTCGAGGTGTCACCGATCCTCAAAGGGATCGAGGCGTACCGGGATCGCTTGGCCGTGTTCACCGGGCTCGACAACTTCCCCGCCACCGACCAGGGCGACGTCGGTGGACAGCATCCGCGCGCCGCACCGGCTTTCATGAGCGGCATCCATGCGAAGCCGACCGAAGGCGCTGACCTCGAGGCCGGCACGACCATCGATCAGATGATCGCCGCCAAGATCTGCCAGGACACCAAGCTGTCGTCGCTGGAAGCCGCGGTCGATCGCATCGACGTCGTCGGCGCCTGCGATCACGGCTACGCCTGTGCGTACATGAACTGCATGTCGTGGCGAACCCCGACGATGCCGCTGCCGTCGGAGACGAATCCGCGCTTCATCTTCGAGCGGATGTTTGGTGTGGGCAGCACTGCGGAAGAGCGCATGCACCGTGCCGCTGAAGATCGCAGCATCCTCGATGGGATCACTCAGGAGATCGCCGACCTTCGCCGCCAGCTCGGGTCACGCGATCGCTCCAAGCTGGGCGAGTACTTCGACGCGGTGCGCGATGTCGAAGGACGCATCGCGAAGGCTGAGTCGACCAATACGGACTTCGCGGTACCAGACCAACCCGTCGGCGTGCCCGCCAACTTCAAGGAGTACATCGAGCTGATGTTTGATCTCCAGGTGCTGGCGTTCCAGGCCGACATCACGCGCGTCAGCAGCCTGATGATGGCCCGCGAGAATACCGGCCGCGCCTATCCGGAGATCGGCATTGGCGAGGCGCACCACGCCATCTCGCACCACGACAACAACCCCGACAAGCTCGCGGCCTATGCAAAGATCAACGCGTATCACGTCCAGATGCTGAGCTACTTCCTGAAGAGGCTCGATTCGATTCAGGACGGTGACGCCACGCTGCTCGATCGCACCACGGTGCTCTACGGTAGCGGCATGAGCAACGGCAACGTGCACAGCAACTTCGACGTGCCGGTGATGGTCGTGGGTGGCAAGTCGCTGGGTATCCGCGGCAACCGCCACGTCCGCTATCCCAAAGGTACGCCGCTGGCGAACCTGATGCTCGGCTTGACCGATCGGTACGGCGTCAGCCTCCAGAAGTTCGGTGACAGCAACGCCGCAATCGACTTGACGACGCTCTAAGGTAGTTCTTGAGTTGTGTGTCGTGAGAGGTCTGACGCCCTAACGCCGGGCCGCGCGGCCGATTCAGTCAGGCGCCCGCCGGAGGCCGCGCTTTGTCCCGTGGCGAAAGGACCCGCCGAGCAGCGGTGCCGTCGACGTCGTCCAAGGACGTTGCGGGCTCGAATTGACGTGAAGGAAGCGCGAAGACGAACAGCGTCAGGCCCGCCATCGCCGCGACGTACTGCTTGCCGTTCATCGCGTACGTAATCGGGTTGTTCAGCATCTGCGCCCAGAGGTTGTTTCCAGAGAAGCGTTCCGTTGCGTGCATCGAGGATCCCGCCACACGCGTCTTCCGCTCCCGATGAGTAAACGCTGAGGTTCAGCGCGCCTGCGTCGATGAACAAGGCGGGATCAATGGGCTCGTGAGGATGGTCGCACTGATGACAGTTTCGAGGTGCGCGCCAAGTCTCCGCGTGAAGAGTACACAAAGGCGATCGAACACCATACCCTGTCCCTATGAATGTGTACGGCCCAACTGTTCGACTCGGGCTCTGGCTCTGGCTGCTGACCGGCCTATTTGCGCTCAGGGTCGTCGCGCAACCGATGTCGCTCCTCCTTGAACACCCGCTCTTGCCTCGCTTCGAAGCCTGGCATAGCGATGCGTTGCCCTACGGACTGCTCGTGGCCTCACAGATCCTGATCCTCGTCGCGATGTCGTGGACGGCGCGCGGAATCGACGCGGGAACGATGGCCCTGACACCTCCAGAAGGGCCGCGCCGCACGAGCGCCGCGGCCTGTCAGTGAACTCCGCGAGTTCGACGACGACGAGGCGCCAGGCTACTCGCCGAACAGGAGCGGCACAACACTCTCCGCGGAGAATTCGCCACAGACGAGGCGGCTCGGTGTGAAGCTGCACCATCGTGGCGTCTGCTGACCTACTGGTCTGACACGCAGGGAGGTTCGGCGCGAGCTGGCCTCCTGACGTAAGCTGATGCCGAACCACGCTCCCCGAAGGAGGACTATGAAGCGCATCGGTATCCCCTTAACGTTCGCAGCGGTGTTCGCGCTCGCCACGCCCGTCGCCCCATCTCTCGCCCAGCCAGCACCTGCTGCGGCGCCGTTGCGCGCACCTGACGTGATCTTCGTGCCCACACCCACGGAAGTGGTCCAGGCGATGCTCAAGCTCGCCAAAGTCGGACCCAAAGACGTCCTCTACGACCTCGGATCGGGTGACGGACGAATCGCGATCGCAGCGGTGAAGGATTTCGGTGCCTTGCGCGCGACGGGCATCGATATCGACCCGCAACGCATCAAGGAAGCCGAGGAAAACCGGCAGAAGGCAGGGGTTGGAGACAAGGTCCGATTTCTGAATCAGGATCTGTTCACGACGAACATCAGCGACGCGACTGTCGTGACCCTCTATTTGCTGCCCAGCCTGAACGTGAAATTGATCCCCAAGCTCAAGTCTGAGCTGAAACCCGGCACCCGAATCGTCTCGCATGCCTTCGACATGGGTGATTGGAAGCCGGAGCAGACGCTCGATGTGAACGGCCGGTCGGTGTTCTTCTGGACCATTCCGAAGTGATGCCCTCACGGTGCGTGAGCGCCGCGGCGCCAGGGGAAGTCCAACACTGCGCTGGTCTAACGGTCGTGGAATCGGTGACGGTCGATGAGCCACGCTGGAGAGATGTGCGGCCAGCTTCTCATAGTCGGAAGCCGCTCGGCCGGATCCAGAAGCTTTCCCGCCACACACCTCCGGGTTCGACTGTCTGAAGCTCCGTGTAGGTGCCACGCGCGGCCATGTTCAACGCGTTGCTGATCGCGACCATGGGTTCGATGCACACGAAGTTGCGCTCGGCGGGTGGCGACGGGCCCTGCCCGCCGCGTCCCGTCCCGCGCGGATTCGGCGCCCACGCGACAACGGCTCGGTAGCGGGGACCGAGCACGACATCGAGCCGCTGCGTGCGGCCGTGGACAGTCATGGTCGCTCGACCGGATGCGTCGCGCACCAGATCGCTGAACACCTCGTCGAGGTTGTAGTCGCGAAGCTGCGCGCGCCCGCCGGGCAGGAGCGCCTCGACCGGCTCGGTGACTCCGGTCGGGACCTTGTCAGCGTCGAGGACCCAGCGCGTACGAGCGCCGATCGCAATCGTCCAGTCGTCGCGAGGGGAGTCACTCAGCTGAAAGTAGGGATGGAATCCGACACTCACCGGCATCGGGTCGGCACTCAGGTTGGTGATCGTGGTGTCGACCTCGAGTGCGCCGTCCGCCAGGCGATACGTCATCTCGATCGTGTGCGCGAAGGGCCATTGCTTCATCCATGAGGGCTGGCGGAAGAAGTCGAGACGGCTCGTGACCGACGCCCCATCGCGTCCTGCACGCACATCAATGACGCGCCAGGCGTCGGTGGTGGTCAAGAACCCGTGGATGGGAATGGGCGCGCGCACGTTGCCGATGCGCAGATCGAACGAATAGCGTTGGCCGTTGGCGTAGAACGCCGGTTCGTCGAGCCGATTGGCCCACGGTCCCATGAACGGCAGCGCCGTCATCGCCGGCCTGGCTTTGAACTCCTCGACCGACTGGTAGGGGAAGCGCAACACGTGGTGTCCGGCCACTTGCATGTCGAACGCGATGTTTCCGACCGACGGCAGAATCGAGACCTCGATGTCGGCCGTGCGGTCCGTCAATCTGACGATGTCGCCCTGTTGAACGGCCCCGTGCCGCTGCTGAGCTGTGGGCGCAGCGGTCAGCCAGACCCCGGAAGCGGCGAGAGCCACGGCGCCGCGCGCAAGAAGGCTGGAGCTCACGCGAAAATGGTCTCACGAACTGCTCAACGCGTCATCCCCATGGGCCCCGGGTCTGGTAAGGTATGCCAATCTGACGGGAGGTCTTGCATGCAGTGGCCACGGCTCACGCAACAGGTCGTAACGCTGTCCGGTATCGTCGTACTGGTCGTCGCCGGTTCCGTAGCGGGCCAGGCACAAGCGCCCGCGCCCAGCGCCAAGAAGGCCGCGGCGGCCGTGAAGAAGGCCAAGTTGCCGAGAACGGTTGACGGCCAGCCGGACCTCCAGGGGGTGTGGAACTACGCCACCGTCACGCCGCTCGAGCGGCCGGACGCGCTGCGCGGGAAGGATGTCTTCAGCGAGGACGAGGCTGAGGAGTACGCGCGACAGGAAGCCGACAAGGCGGATCACGACAAGAACCCACCGGCTGACATCGTCGGGAACTACAACGAGTTCTGGTATGACGCCGACAAGAAAGTGGTAGGGACCAGGCGCACGTCGCTGATCGTGGACCCGCCCGATGGGCGGCTGCCGCCGCAGACCGAACAGGCGAAACAGCGGGAGGCCGCCATCACCGCCGCGCGCCGTGGTGTGGGACGTCACGAGCCCACGCCTGGCGGATTCGTCGAGGACCTCGGGCCGGGGGGCTTACAGGTCCGCTGCATTCTCGGTTTCAACTCTGGACCACCGATGACGCCGGCGGCGTACAACCAGAACGTCCAGATCTTCCAGACACGTGACTACGTGGTGATCCTCAACGAGATGATCCACAGCGCGCGGATCGTGCCGATGGACGGACGACCGCATGGCAAGCTGCCGCAGTGGGTCGGCGATTCTCGCGGCCGCTGGGAAGGCGACACCCTGGTTGTGGAGACGGTCAACTTCAAGCGCGAGACGGCGTTCCTCAACGGCAGGACGACGTCGAAGCTGCATCTGACGGAGCGCTTCACGCGCGTGGACCCCGATACCCTGTTGTATCAGTTCACCGTCAACGATCCGAACGTCTGGACGAGGCCGTGGACCGCGGAGATCGCGATGAGCCGGAACGAGGAGCGCATCTACGAGTACGCGTGCCACGAAGGAAACCACGGGCTGGTCGGCATCCTCGGCGGCGCTCGCGCGAAAGAATCCTCGGCCGCTAAATAGTCTCGGGGGAAACTATCGCCCGGCGGCGCCACGCTGCAGATAGGTCCGATCGATCCGGAACGCCATCGCGCTCAAACCGATGAGCAGCAGGCCGAAGACGACGAGCGCGATCGGCCAGCCCACCGAGTCGGCGAAGTGTTCGCTCGTGAACCACCCGGTGTAGGCAAGAATCGCCAGCGTGGCGACGAACAGCAGTGTTCGGCTCCGCACGGCCACGCTGAGACAGACGACGCCAGCCGCGGCGAGCAAGAAGACGACCTCGATCGGTGTGCGCTCGAGGATCGCGAAGAGGCCAGCCAGCGCCGCGGTGGCACCGACGAGATACCACGCCGGCGTGACCGGCCGATGTCGCGTGCGGTCGACACCCGTCGCGGCCAACACGAGGCTCGCGCCGACCACCAACGCGATCACTTCGCCGTCCACGTCCAGGAGGGCGAAGGCGGTCCACGCGAAGCACGTGGCGAAGGCCACGCTCACCAGCAGCAACGTCGCGCGGCCCAGCGGCACGAACACGGCGCCGAATTGCGCGGCCATCGTGCCGCAAACGATAAGGACGGCCCACCGCCAGTCGCCGCCTTCGCCGTACTCGTCGAAGAGCACGATCAGGCCGGTGGGTTCGAGTGCCGTCGCCATCAGAAACAACGCCGTGGTGGCTTTGTCGAATCGCCCATCGCGCTGCGCGAGCACGGCCAGGACGAACGCGGCTACGCCAGAGCCGAGCGTAATGACGACCCGCCCCGCGGGTGACATTGAGTCCCACTGCAGCGCGATGAAGACGCAGACGCCGGCGAAGACGAACGTTCCGCCGATGTAGCCCAGCACGCGGATGAGGAGTTCCTTTCTACGCGAGCCGTGGCTGACCGGGGCGACGTCGCCCAATGCCTCTGCGATGTCCTGCAGGGACAGCCCGTGCCGCTTGGCCAGCGTGGATATGTCGTGGAGCGCTTGCGCGCGGTCAGCGTCGCTCATCGCGTGTGACCCAGCCGACAAACGTGATCGGCCGATACGCATCGGTGAACGGCGCGGGCAGTGTGATGTTCACGCCGCGACCGCGACTGAACAGGGTGATGCGCTGACGGTAGCTGCGCATGCCGAAGATCTCCCCGATGAGCCCGGGACCGCCCGACATGTCGGGCGTGCGAAGGGCATAGCCGTCCGGCGCCTCGACCGCAGTCGAGACGGGCGTCGTCGCCAACGCGTCGATGACGATCACACGTTCCGATTCGCCCTCGTTGAGTCGATCAGGCGCCGTGAACGGAATCTCTTTGGCCGTCAGCGTCGCGTGGTCGACGAGGAGCAGGTTCCGCCGCCAGCTGTAGCCGCCTGAGGCCACCGGCGTGACGATGGCGACCACGCGATTGTCACGTACGCCGAAGTCCATAGATGTCGAGGGCCTCGCGGCGTCATACGGTCCGTCGATCTTGAGGACCATGTCGTAGGTCGGCAGCGGCACGGTCCATCGCGGCACCGTTGAGGCGACGAGAAAAAACGCCGCCACCAGCGGAAGCGCGATGGCCGCGAATATGAACGCGTTGTCGCGGGGGGGCTGTCTCGAGCGCATGGCTACCATCGTCGCGTTCCGTGGTCAGCGGTCGAACAGGTGCTCGACCGAGGAAGGTGATCGGGCCGCGCCTCATACCTGCGCCACATCATACGCTGCCGTCGGAGGAGGGGTGCCCGCGGCAGAGTGAGCAACAGACTGGCGCTCCCGGTGTAGGCTCGCGGAGAGGCTCTGTATGGGGATCGGTACATCGACGATGGGGCGATGTGCGCAACTCGCCTTGGCCATCGCAGGAATCTCGACGGCCGCCTGCTCAGCTGGTTCGTCTGTGCCCGCGGTGCCGCAGCCTGGCGCGAATGCCGCGTTCACCCTCCCGGCCGGACGCGTCGTCGACCTGTCACACGCGTACGACGCGAGCGCAGTCTTCTGGCCGACAGCGGACCCGTTCCGCCTCGAGAAGGTTGCTGACGGCGTCACGCCAAGTGGCTATTACTACACGGCGAACAACTTCTTCAGCTCCGAGCATGGCGGCACGCATCTCGATGCGCCGGTTCACTTCGCGCAGGGACGTCAGACCGTGGATCAGGTGCCTCTCGATCGACTCCTCGGCCCGGCCGTTGTGGTCGACGTCACGGCCGCCGCTGCCCGCGACCCAGACTATCTCATCACCGGGGCGGACCTGGAGGCGTTCGAGCGTACACATGGACGCCTGACGCCTGACGTGATGTTGCTGTTCTGAACCGGCTTCGCCTCACGCTGGCCGGACCCGGTGCGTTACGTCGGCACGGCGGAGCGCGGCGAAGCAGGCGTCACGAATCTCCACTTTCCAGGGCTCCACCCCGACGCTGCGCGGTGGATTGTGGCGAATCGGCCGGTGAAAGCCGTCGGCATCGATACGGCCAGCATCGATTACGGCCAGTCGAAGGGATTCGAATCGCACCGCGTGCTGTACGAGCGCGACGTCCCCGCCTTTGAGAACCTGGCGTCGCTCGACGCGCTCCCGCCGCGCGGTGCCTACGTGATCGCCCTGCCCATGAAGATTGCCGGTGGCTCCGGTGCGCCACTGCGGGCGGTTGCGCTGCTCCCCTGAGCCCTCGTGCGGAGGTGCGTCTGGTCGCGAGGCCGGCCCTGGCGTGGCGCTTCAGGCGTACCGGCGTCGATCAGCCGACGACGTGGACAAGAACCTCCGCGTCCTGGTCGCTTATGGAAGCACTGGTTCCCCTGGTACACGCGACGTCTGGCCGAGCGTCCCGCCAACGTCTGGTTCGTGTTGAAGAGCCTGTTCGGGTAAGAACGGCACCCGCAGCCTCCCCGGTGGCCTCGACACGGCGGTCGCCCCTATGGGTTCGACCTCGCCCGCCTCGCTTCCGGCCAGTGCGCTAGGCGATCGGGCAGCTGGCGCCTGAGGGCGGCCAGCATCCGAAACACCGTCGTGAGGCGACGGTCGTGGCGCTCGCTCCAGGTGAACCCGTACTGTTCACGTATGGGTCTGGGAAGCGTGCCGACCGTGACCACACGATTCAGTGTCGTGACCGGCGCGATGAGGGCCGACAGCGGAGGCCTCAGCACGGCATACGCCAGCTCGCGCGCCTGATGGCCAACCGCGATCGCACCGCTCGCGTACATCCCGGTGAGGTAGTCGTTCAGCTCGTTCCACGTGCGTGGAACGTCCCGATCCCGCGCGCCGAGCGCAACCGCCACCGCGGCGGACTCGAGACAGTACCGGTTACGTTCGTCCGCACTGAGCGGTCCCACGGTGCGCTCGTACACGAGCGGAATGGAGTCCAGGAGCGTCGCGTGGACCCACAGGAGCAACGCCGGGTCTTTGGTGGAGTACGGCGTGCCTGCGGGGAATCGACCAGTGGCGACGCTCAAATGTCCGTGAACCCGGCGGTGGATCCCGCGGATGGAGTCGAGCGTCTGCTGACGCTGTGCCGTCGTCCCGAAGGTGAGCGACAACATCGCGCGTACTGTCGCGCGGAGCCGTGTGGCGGCCGCCGATGGTCCGCCTCGAAACGAGCTGTGATCGAACACGCCGGCGGCCACGAGCGGATGCGCGAGTTGAAGCAGGATCGCGCGCGGCCAGGCCAGGAGCACCAGCCGTTCGGCGTTCAGGCGACGCGCCACCGGCGCGAGCGCCTCGTCGACCGACGCCAACGTGGCTAGCCCGTCTGCACGGCCCACCAGAACGGGCTTACTTGCCATCCCGTTCGTTGGCCCGTTCGGCGCTCAGGATGTTTGGCATCGCGTGGTTGCCTTCGTGGCACGCGTACTCGAAGATCGCGCCGTCAATCCGCTGCATCGGGGTGGACGCGGTCCACGGACGCGTATAGACCTCAGGCGCGTCGACCGTGAATTGATAATCGATGGTGTCAGGCCCGGTCCGCCGGAACCGCTCTGTCAATCTGACCGAGGCACCGACGGCAAACAATGCACCGCCAGGGTCGAACGCTTTGTCGTTCACGTTGCGGGTTTCGACGACGAGCGTGTCGCCTTCCCAGCGGCCCCGCGAGTCGCCCAGCCACTGCTGAATCGTACTCGGCAGATGCGGGCGACCGTCGATCGGGATGATCCGCGCATCGTGAATCATCTCCGCCACCAGGACGACGTGCGTTTGTGTCTGCAGGATCTGATAGTTGTGGTTGTAGAAGCCCGGCATCATCACACCGGGGACGCCTCGCGTGATGCAGCGATCGTAGGCGCTCCGGTCCAGCCACGAATCAGCGGGATGATCCTTCCGCCTGGCGGTTTGGGCATCGAGCCGTGCCTTGCCGGCCGGCGTCATCGCGGGGAACTTGCCGTCCGGCGGGTCGATGATCAGGGAGGTGCGGTTGTTGAGCGCGCCGCGCTCCATCCAGAATTCGTTATACGCCCCGACGTTGCCGGCCGACCGCCGGTCGAAGCTCACGCGCGCCGCGACTTCGGCACTGCGCTTGCCTCGCTCATCCTCCGTCAGCTCGGCTTTGCCGGCCAGATCGTCCGGACGCTCGAGTGGCGTCGTGGTCGTATTGGTCCACACGCCCTGCAGATCGGGGTGTCCCCAGGACGTGCGAAGTGACGAGCCCTTCGGCGAGCCACCTTGCGACGGCGTGCGCCGATCAGCCGTCTGCCCTCCCGCCGCGATCGGTGAAGCCAGCGCAGCCAGAAAGACGATCGAGATAACCCGTGCGGAGCTGATGCGTGAGGCGTGCGCCATACCTACCTCCGATTCGCGCCCATTATCGCCGATGGCGCCGGCCCGCGACGGTGAGCGCCGACGAAAAACCCATCCCGGGCCGGAGACGGTCGAGGTCGGCCGCTGCGGCGCGAAGTTCCCGCTCGACGCGGACGACGTCCAGCGACTATGGTTACTGCTGGGCATCGAGGCGAGCCTACTCGCCGGGGAGGAGGCGATCGGTATGGTCCGGAGTCTGGGCGTTTCGGCGGGGCTGTGTGCGATCCTCCTCGCGGGAGTGTCCGTGCCAGCCGCGGCGGTCGATCCTGACGTGCGGTTGGTCGCGGCCGCGGCCGCCCAGGACAGAGCGGCGGTACGCGCGCTGCTCAAGGCGGGCGTCAACGTCAATGCTCCTCGCGCCGACGGGGCGACGGCATTGCTCTGGGCCGCGCACTGGAACGACTTGGAGATGGTCAATCTCCTGCTCGCGGCCGGCGCCGACGTGAACGCGGCCGACGATCACGGCGTCACATCGCTCGCCCGAGCGGCCGAGAACGCGGACCTCGCCATGATCGAGCGGCTGCTCAAGGCGAAGGCGAATCCCAATCTGGCCCAGGCCAGCGGTCGGACGCCCCTGATGATCGCGGCCAGGACCGGCAACGTCGCAGTGGTCAAGACGCTGTTGGCTCATGGCGCGAACGTCAATGCCGAGACGCTGTTCGAGAAGAACACGGCACTGATGTGGGCCATCACCGAAGGGCACGACGACATCGCCAGCGTTCTCGTGGAAGGGCATGCTGACGTCCGGACCGCGTCGGCGCGAGGCTTCACGCCGCTGATGTACGCCGCCAGGACCGGCAACATCGCCATCGCCAAGATGCTGCTGGCGGCCGGCGCACGAGTCAACGACACGGCGCCCGACGGCACCCACGTCTTGCCGTTCGCCATCGACAGTGGCCAGGTCGACTTCGCGCTGTTCCTGCTCGAATATGGTGCCGACCCGAATGGGGGGATGGGTGGTGTTCGGGCGCTGCACACGGCTGCCGGCAACGCTGGCTTGTGGCTGGCCGATTGGTACCGCTCGCACGGTGTGGGCGGCCAATTCGCCCCGATCGCCGGCGTGCGTCTTCCCCCCGCGCGACGAGCGTTGTTGGTGAAGGCGCTTCTGGCGCGCGGCGCGGACCCGAACGCGCGGACCACCACGTCGGCGATGCAGATGTTCTACATCGGGCACCCGAAGAAGGGCGCGTTCGAGCCCTTCGCGTGTGGGACCGGCGATCTGGTTGGCGCGACGCCTCTTTGGGTGGCGGCCAACGCGGCGAGCGCGAATCAGTTGCAGCTCGAGTTGGAGTTTGTTGTTGCTGGGACGGAAGGTGCCGGGGAGGTCCTGCAGGGGCTGCTCGATGGAGGCGCCGATGTCCGAATACCGACCGTGGACGGCACCACGCCGCTCATGGCGGCGGCAGGGCTCGGCGGCGCCACGTTCACCCCGGGTCGACAACGGGGCTTCCGGGTGGCCGGTGCTGAGGAGGCCGTCAAGCGGCTCGTGGAGGCCGGTGCCGACGTCAATGCGGTCAACGAGGCGGATTTCACAGCGCTCCATGGTGCCGCCATGCGCGGCCTGAACGAAGTGGTGCAGTATCTGGTGGAGCACGGCGCTCGGATCGACGCCCGCGACTTCCGCGGCCGCACGGCATACCGCCTCGCCGAGGGTGCCAAGCAGTCGTTTCAATTCCAAGCGTTTCCGGAGACCGCGGCGCTGCTGAAGCAGCTTGGTGCGGATCCGTCGCTTGGCATCCCCGGGGCGGTGCACGAACGGTTGCGTGACGTCGCATCCGAGACCAGCGCCGGCCAGCCCTGACGCGAATCGCGTCGGGCCGGGTGGGATTGCTGCTGGTGCTCGAACCGTTCCCCGCGTGCGCGTACGACTGTTCGTCAACAAGCGACTCGGCGTCCCTGTGGCGTCGTCGACAGGAGCGGTTGGTTGAGCACGCCCTCGACGCCGCGAACTTTCCGGGCGTCGCCGATTGCCCAACTGTCGCGTCGGCGGGGCCGTGATTCCGCCGGTGGGATCAGGCCTACGTGATGCGTGACGCAACGGTGATTCGCGAGTTGCCGGTGTTGTGCCTGGCGCTCGTCGTGTGGGGCGGT